>JACDJA010000672.1_pt1 | contig 36464 bp, 30 predicted proteins | sample 7449241 | NCBI WGS metagenome assembly JACDJA01 (sample SAMN14253289, study PRJNA609438) | sludge metagenome | isolation source: initial anaerobic sludge | collected 2018-12-20 | reverse complement strand
GGTTTTCTGCGGCCCTCCTTGCCCAACGAAATTTTTGGGCGGGCGCCCCCACCATTCCGCTCGGCCTTCTCAGTTATCGCTTTAAAAACGGAACTTAACATCATTGATATCCATTTGATGGTGCCAGCCACCCCTATCTCCCAAGCCAGGCAGGCTAGGGTCCAAACCAAAAGTCCACGAACAAAAACGAAAAAACCCGCTAACTCAGAGAATTAGCGGGTTTTAGAATAGTGGCTCCCCGAGCTGGGCTCGAACCAGCGACAAACGGATTAACAGTCCGGTGCTCTACCAACTGAGCTATCGGGGAACGTCGTCATGTGACGAGGCGCGTATATTAAGATTACGCCACCGCCTCGTCAACCCCTTACCGAAGTTTTTAGCCCAGAGCCTTCTGCAAACGCTCAATGGCCTTTTCCAGATTGTTCATGCTCGTTGCGAAGCTCAGGCGCATGTGGCCGGGGCAACCGAACGCAGAGCCGGGAACCAGCGCAACGCCGGCTTCGCTTAGCAGCTTCTCTGCGAACTCCACATCGTTGCTGACAGTGGAGTCTGCATCAATGGCGCTCTGGAAACTCGGGAACACGTAGAAGGTGCCGTCGCCTTTGAGGCATTCAACACCCGGCAGCTTGTTCAACGCGTCTACCAGCCAGTCGTGGCGCTCTTTGAACGCCTTGACCATCTCACCGACACATTCCTGCGGGCCATCCAGAGCAGCCTGTGCGGCGGCCTGGGAGATGGAGCAGGGGTTAGAGGTGCTTTGGGACTGAATCTTCTTCATGGCCCCGATGATCTTCGCCGGGCCAGCGGCATAGCCGATACGCCAGCCAGTCATTGAGTAGGCCTTGGATACACCGTTCAGAACGAAAGTACGCTCATAAAGCTCCGGAGTAGCGTTCAGAATGTTGCAGAACGGCTTGCCGGTCCAGAGGATGGGCTCGTACATGTCGTCGGTGGCGATCATGATGTTCGGGTGCTTTTTCAGCACCTCGCCAATCGCCTGCAGCTCTTCCATGGTGTAAGCCATGCCGCTGGGGTTGGACGGGCTGTTGATCACGAACAGGCGGGTGCGCTCGGTGATGGCGTTTTCCAGCTGCTCCGGGGTGATTTTAAAGCGGGTTTCAGCACCGGTTTCGATGATTACCGGCTTGCCTTCAGCAACCAGCACCATATCCGGGTAGGATACCCAGTAAGGCGCGGGGATAATCGCCTCGTCGCCGGCGTTCAGTGTAGCCAATGCAAGGTTGAAAAAGCTCTGTTTGCCACCACTTGATACCAGTATCTGGTTGGCTTCGTATTCCAGGCCGTTGTCCCGTTTGAACTTCGCAATAATTGCTTTCTTCAGGGCCGGCGTACCATCAACAGCGGTGTACTTTGTCTGGCCGTTTTTGATGGCCTCTATGGCTGCCTGTTTGATGTGATCCGGAGTGTCGAAGTCCGGCTCGCCGGCACCCAGGCCGATGATATCCCGGCCTGCTGCGCGCAGTTCAGCGGCTTTGTTGGTGACTGCGAGGGTGGGAGATGGCTTGATTGCCTGTACTCGGCTGGAAAGTTGAAGGTCCAAACTTGCGCTCCTTGAAAGCTGCGTCTGATAGGTCCGTGACCGGCGGGGTGTCTGAATCCTTGCCTTTTGGCGGCTGATTTTCGCCCAGCCGTCGATCACGTTGATGGTACCATGAAGCCGGCGTAACAATAAATTTCTCTCTGATACCCGGTCTTGCAACGGCAGGATGCGGTAAAGAGCCCTATGTTGAGTGAGTGGAGGTTGTTTGCCGATTATGGCCAGTAGCGATTCCAGCAAAACAGGTAAAGACGGTGTGTTCAAGGTTGATTCACCATTTGAGCCGGCAGGCGATCAGCCAAAAGCGATTGCCGGGCTGGTGGATGGTATTCATTCCGGCCTGGCGCACCAGACACTGCTGGGTGTTACCGGCTCGGGTAAGACCTATACCGTGGCCAAGGTGATTGAGTCGGTGCAGCGACCGACCATTGTCATGGCCCACAACAAAACCCTGGCGGCGCAGTTGTACGGCGAGTTTCGCGAGTTTTTTCCGGACAATGCCGTGGAATACTTCGTGTCCTACTACGATTACTACCAGCCCGAGGCTTACGTTCCCTCGTCTGATACCTTTATCGAGAAAGATGCCTCCATTAACGAACACATCGAGCAGATGCGGCTGTCTGCCACCAAAGCGCTGCTTGAACGCCCGGACGCGATCATTGTGGCAACGGTATCCGCCATTTACGGCTTGGGTGATCCCAAATCCTACCTGAAAATGATGCTGCACCTGGACCGGGGCGACAAGATAGACCAGCGCCATATCCTGCGCCGGCTGGCTGAACTGCAGTACACCCGCAACGATATTGAGTTTCATCGAGCCAACTATCGGGTGCGTGGCGATGTGATTGATGTGTTTCCGGCAGAATCGGAAAAAGAAGCGATCCGCATTGAGTTGTTCGATGATGAAGTGGAAAACCTCAGTTATTTCGATCCGCTCACCGGCGAAGTGCTGCGGCGTGTTCCCAGGGTTACGATCTATCCGAAATCCCACTATGTAACCCCGCGCCAGACCGTGCTGGATGCTGTGGAGCGTATTAAAGTCGAGCTGGATGAACGTTTGCAGCAACTGCGGGACAACAACCGCCTGGTGGAGGCCCAGCGCCTGGAGGAACGCACCCGCTACGATATGGAAATGATGAACGAGCTGGGCTACTGCAATGGTATCGAGAACTACTCTCGCTATCTCTCGGGCCGGCAACCCGGGGAAGCGCCCCCGACATTGTTTGATTATCTGCCGCCGAATGCACTGCTGGTTGTTGATGAATCCCATGTGACCATTCCGCAAATCGGCGCCATGTACAAAGGCGACCGCTCCCGGAAGGAAACCCTGGTGGAGTACGGTTTTCGGTTACCCTCTGCCCTGGATAACCGCCCCATGCGGTTTGATGAGTGGGAGCGTATTGCGCCCCAGATGATCTTTGTGTCTGCCACGCCTGCCAACTACGAGGCAGAGCATGCAGGCCAGGTGGTTGAGCAGGTTGTCAGGCCTACCGGCCTGCTGGACCCGGAGATTGAAGTACGGCCGGCCTCTACGCAGGTAGATGACCTGCTGTCCGAGATCCATGCCCGGGTCAGGGTTAAAGAGCGGGTTCTTGTTACCACGCTGACCAAGCGTATGGCGGAAGATCTCACGGACTTTTTAATGGAGCACGATATCCGTGTGCGTTACCTGCACTCGGATATCGATACGGTTGAGCGGGTCGAGATCATCCGCGATTTGCGCCGGGGCGAGTTCGACGTGCTTGTTGGTATTAACCTGCTGCGTGAGGGCCTGGATATGCCGGAAGTGTCCCTGGTCGCCATTCTGGACGCCGACAAGGAAGGTTTCCTGCGTTCCGAACGTTCCCTGATCCAGACCATTGGCCGCGCGGCCCGGAATCTCAGTGGCAAGGCCATTCTTTATGGCGACAGGATTACCGGCTCCATGCAGCGGGCCATTGACGAAACAGAGCGTCGGCGCGCCAAACAGGCCGAGCACAATGAACTCCACGGCATCACGCCCAAGGGGCTTAACAAGAGCATTGCCGATATCATGGAGGGTGCGGGAGGCGTCGGTGGCCGTGGCCGGCGTAGGGCTGAACGGCCCGGGGAAAAAGCGGCTGAAGAAGCCGAGCAGTACCGGGCAAAGGTTGGCGGCCGTTCGCCACAGGAATTGCTCAAAGAGGTCGCACGCCTTGAGGACGAGATGTACAAGGCTGCGTCGGAGCTGGATTTCGAGGCCGCTGCTCGCTTGCGGGATGAGATCTCAGACCTCAAGGAAGCCGCGCTGAGGACCGGGTGAGCTGGCGGTGCGGGTTTTTCTCAGCGTTTGGGGCCAACAATAACAGCGGCCTGGAGCGGCTGGTTGCGGCCATACCGTGAAATTCTGCTGAAAACCCGCTTATCCACTGGCAGGTATTGTTTGTCGGCCACGGTTTCGCCGTCGTCAACGTCAATATCCGGGTCGTGCAGGTAAACAAACTGCTCGTCTATGGCGCACACCGTTACCCAGTGGGGTACCCGGCTACGGTTCAGTTGCCAGGTACTGATCAGAATCACCGGGATCTGGCCGTTATGAAGCGCCTGCTCCATGGCTTCCAGAGTGAGCGGGGCGTGGTGTAACCGGATCCCTGTCTGGCTGATATCCTTCAGAAAGCCCTCATGCACCAGCTCAAGAACGCGTTTTTTATCGTTATTGCGTACAGTGTCCTGGAACAGGGGGCCTTCTGTGCTCACCCAGGCACTGGCTTCAAAACCGCGCTTCCAGGCTGAGAGGGCAAGGCCGTGGGGGCCGCAGCCGCCATGCCCGGCCAGCATGAAAATTGTCGTTGCCTCACGCCAGATTCGGAGTTCTTCCAGAGTGGTGAGCGGTTGTTCATCGTCAAGCGCTGCCATGGCCATGATCAATGCGGCCGGGCCACAGGAGAAGTCGGTGGTCTGAGGGTAATAGGGCACGGGCAGGAACTCCCGTGAGGGCTCGTAAAACAGGATGCGGCGTTCGAAACGCAGAGCCGTGCCATGGTCTTCGTAATAATCCCGGTAAGTGCCGAACTGGCGATAGCCCAGTCGCTTATAGAGGGTAATGGCACCGCTGTTATCTTCCCGCACCTCCAGGCGCATGAGAATACGGCCAGCCGATGCCGCTTCATGCTCTGCCGTTTTTATCAGCTGTTCACCAATGCCATGTCCGCGGGCCGTTGGCAGTACGGCAATGGAATAGATGCGGGCCAGGCGGGTTGCCGCACTCATCAGAACCAGGCAGTAGCCCAGGAGTTCGCTGGCACCTTCATGCGTGGTCTCGGCCACGATCAGCCTGTCCCGCGGCATCTCGATAAAACGCCGGAAACTGCGGCGCGACAGCCGGTCTTCTGTAAAACAGCGCTGTTCAAGTTGCAGAAGCGCGTTCAGGTCATCGCTGGTGGCTTGCCGAAGGTGCAGTTTGGACATGTATGAGAAGGCCTTGGGGATATCGGCTCGGGCGTGCTCTCGGGCTTCCCGTGTGCCGCTATTATGTTAGAGAGTCGAGCCCGGGAATATAAGTTGTTTATGCGTAAAAGCACGCATTGTCGGCTGATTGTTCCAACCCGCGAAGCGGCGTATTGTTGCGACCATTGCTCTTGGCAACTACCTCCCGGGAGGACCGCCGCGAATGTCCCGCTTGCTTATCGTTGTAGATCGCACCAAAGACTGGGCACCTTACTATCCCAGCGAAGACGTACTGAGCTTTGATCAGTACCTTCAGTTTTCTGCGCCACCGGCCACCCGCGTGCGTGTTATCAACCTGTGCCAGAGCGCCAGATATTTAAGCCGTGGTTACTACTGTTCCTTGTTGGCTGAAGCCCGAGGGCACCACGTAGTGCCATCGGTGATGACACTGAACGACCTGAGCCGCAAGGGCCTGTTCTCCCTTGAGCTGGAGGAGCTGGATGCCAGCGTCATTAACTGGCTGGAGTCTGCAGGTTCGGCGATTGACCCTGCCAGCGACGAGCGCAATGCTACCCATGAGGTAAGGATTCGAACTTATTTCGGGCAGACTGAACACCCGGATCTCAAGCCGGTTGCAAGGGCGCTGTTCGAACGGTTCCCCAGCCCGATTCTGGAGGTTGTGTTCCGCCGCAGAAAGGCCTGGCAAATTGAATCCATGAAGCCGGCTGCGCCTGCGGATCTGGAGGAAAGCGAACAGGACACGTTTGCAACCGCACTGGACCGCTTCAGCAGCATGGTGTGGCGCAAGCCAAGAACTCGCCGCCGTTATCGTTTTGACCTTGCGGTGCTGGTCAACCCGGAGGAAGAAATGCCGCCGAGTGATGCGGTGGCCCTGAAGCGCTTTGAAAAAGCCGGCCGCAAACTGGGTATAAACGTAGAGCAGATTACCCGCCGGGATTACATGCGGCTGCCCGAATACGACGGCCTGTTCATTCGCGAGACCACGGCCATTGATCACCACACCTATCGTTTTGCCCGCAAGGCAGCAGCCGAAGGCATGGTGGTCATTGATGATCCGGTGTCGATTCTCAAGTGCACAAACAAGGTTTTTCTGGCGGATTTGCTGAAAAACAACAAGGTGCCAACCCCCAGAACTCTGATTTTATCCAAAGACCAGAAAGATGCCGTGGAGCAGGTTATCCAGGAGCTTGGTTTCCCGGCGGTTATCAAGATACCGGATGGTGCCTTTTCGCGGGGCGTTACCAAAGCGGAAGATGAGAAATCCCTGCGCGCGGGGCTGAAAGACCTGTTCCGGCAGTCCGCACTGGTACTGGCGCAGGAGTATCTGTACACCGATTACGACTGGCGCATCGGTGTGCTCGGGGGGCGTGCCATCTACGCCTGCAAATATATGATGGTAAAGGGCCACTGGCAGATTTATCAGCATGGCGAGTCAGCGAGCCAGAGTGGTGGGTTTGAGACCATGCCCACGTACGAAGTGCCGAGAAACGTAATACAGGCAGCGCTGAATGCCACGCGGCTGATCGGTAACGGGCTTTACGGCGTTGATATCAAGCAGTCCGGGAGCCGGGTAGCGGTTATCGAAGTTAATGACAACCCGAGTATTGATGCGGGCGTTGAAGATCGTTTTCTGGGGGGCGAGCTCTACACGCTGGTTATGCAGGAATTTCTTTCCAGAATGGAAGAAAACCGCCGGCGGTAACAAGGCAGTCGATACGGATTGCCGGTTTATGGGCCGGCTACCCAGACTCTCACGCTGCCAAACCACGGGTAATCCTCAAGGCGACTTCGGGCGTTTTCCAGCGTAAACACGCCTTGCGGGTCGGGCTCATCGAGAAAGATCTCCACGTGCAGTTTGTTTCTGAGATAGTGAAGCCTCAAACGGCTGCGCTGGGGAATTTCCCCCAGATTCTCCGCGATGATTTTCTTCACTTCAGCACGTGAGGGCAGTGATTCGGAAGGGGGGTGCTGATCTTCGTCGTTTTCGGCATCAATGTGAAAGTTGATGTCGATAATATTCTCCAGTGCCTCACGCATGCCAGCCACCACCCGCATGCCAATCTGGTGTCCCTCGGATACACTGATTTCCGGGCGCACTACCAGATGAATATCCAGCAGAATGTCCTGACCCATCTTGCGGCTGCGCAGCTCATGCACATTGAGTACACCGTCTGTATTACGGGCAATGGTTTTCAGCATTTCGGTGTTGTCCGGAGATAGCCCGGTGTCCACAAGTTCCTGGAAACTGTCCCAGGTAAACTTCCAGCCTATATGAATGATAATGGCCGCAACCGCAACCGCTGCAAGCACGTCCAGCCATGGAAATCCGAGCATTGCGCCGGCTGTTGATGCCAGAACCACCAGGGATGAAAAGGCGTCGGTACGGCTGTGCCAGGCATTGGCAATGATCAGGTCTGAGCGAATAGCCTCGCCAATGTGGCGGGTATAATGGAAGATCCACTCCTTGCCAAGAACAGACACGCCAGCAGCAACCAGCACTGGCCATCCCGGTGTGTTTTCAATACTCCCTTCGAACAACCTCAGAGTGTTTTCCCAGGCAAGTGCTGCCCCTACGGCAATCAGGATACTGCCAAGAACGAGCGTGCCAAAGGTTTCAATGCGCTGATGGCCGTAGGGGTGATTCTCATCCGGTTCCTGGCGGGACAGTTTCATCACACCAAGAACTACAAGGTCGGATGCTACATCTGTGAAGGAGTGAACACCGTCAACAAAAAGAGCCTGGGAATGAAACAGGGTACCGCCGATGACTTTTATGACACCCAGAAAAGCATCGAGAATCATTCCTATAACAGTAACCCGCGATGCCGCTTTCATTTCCCTCGCGAGATTGTCACGGTTGAGTTGGGCCGGTGAAGCGGGTTGCTGCATTCAAAGAGCTCCGGGTCGGATATCGACGGGTAGTATAGCTTTACTCCCGGCAAATGTTGAAAAACCGCCGGGAGATGCCTTGATAAGCGGTTTTTTGCCGTATTTGCGTTTGATTTATGCACATCATACCAGTAGCGCAGTTGAATGACAGGTTGTTCACAATTTCTGACATTTAAAGTTGAAATTTAATAAGTTATTGAAAATAAGAGGAAAATAAACTGATCAAAAAATGATCAATCTGTAGATTGGCGCAGATCACAAGGGATTCGCAACGTTGCACCGCGATTTTCAACAGGGTTATCCACAGATTCCGTGGAAAAGCTCCCGAGAGCGCAAAAATACAGGTGTTTAGCGCTGTCTTTTATGTAAACGAGTCGCTGTGGAAAACTTCCGGTATACTCGCGGCCAGATTTTACTGAGGAGCTTTCAGATGTACGGTGTTATCCGAAACCTGCTTTTCCGATTACCTCCCGAGCAGGCACACTCTGTCGCTTTGAACGGTCTGGATCTGGCGTACAGGTTACGTGTACTGGGTGCTTTTTCCCCACAGGCAGATGCGCTGCCAGTGAAGGTTATGGGGCTGGATTTCCCCAACCCGGTGGGGCTTGCAGCAGGGCTGGATAAAAACGCCGATCATGTGGACGCGTTGGGCGCGCTCGGTTTCGGGTTTATAGAAGTCGGTACAGTTACGCCGCTGCCACAGCCGGGTAACCCCAAACCCCGCATGTTCAGGTTGCCGGAGCATACGGCCATTATTAACCGGATGGGATTTAACAACGAAGGCCTGGAACACTTGCTGGAGCGGGTGGGCAAGCGAAGGTACAAGGGAATTCTCGGTATTAACGTAGGCAAGAACAAAGATACGCCAAACCAGGAATCCGAGTCGGATTACCGCAAGGGCATCGCGGCGGTATACACCCGCGCAGACTATATTACCGTGAACGTATCGTCACCCAACACACCCGGCTTGCGTGATCTTCAGTTTGGTGACTCGCTGAAAAGCCTGCTTCACGCCATTAAAGATGAACAGCTCAGTTGTCAGAAGCAGCATGACCGATATGTACCCGTTGCTGTAAAAATCGCACCGGATATGGACGACGAGGGAATCCGGTTTGTTGCAATGGCCCTGAAAGAAGCAGGGCTGGACGGGGTTATTGCGACCAACACCACCATCAGCCGCGATGCCGTTGCCGGTCATCGGCACGCACAGGAGCCGGGAGGGCTCAGTGGTGCCCCGGTTCGTGAGGCATCATTGAGAGTTATTCAGGGGCTGTATGCAGAACTTGGTAACGAATTGCCAATTATCGGTGTGGGCGGCATTACAGACGGTAAGAGTGCCGCTGAAAAAATACGGGCGGGTGCAAAACTGGTCCAACTCTATACCGGCTTTATTTACAGAGGGCCAGAGCTTATCCGTGAGTCGGTTGAAGCGATACGAAAGCTCGGGTAGCACCTGGGCAGCCCAACGAAAATGGGCCCGTATTACGGGCCCATTCGGGGGTTTAACCCCCTGGCGCTTCATCAGCGCGTTGTACGGGGCGGGTGGCCCCGTTATGGTTGCTCTGATTACTGCATCAAATTGTGTAAAAAAGATCAGATTAAGATTTCGGGGTTTCGACGAACATCACGCTGTTGTGACATTGGCCAGTTTATGAATACCGGAAACGCCGGTCATGCCTTCCCATTGATCTGTGCGGCCTTCTCGCCACCCGTTCAACCATTCCTGGCGAACCTCTGCCTGTTCGAGCGGGCAGCTGTCTTTGGATTTGCCAGACACGCCAGCGAGATAACCCCGCTTGAATGCGCGAGCATACATGTCTCTTTTCTGTCTTTTCATGCCGTTCCTCACTAATGGATTAACAGAACAAGCGTGTACACTTCTGCAGTGGCTATGGCATATGGAATCCACTCCGGGATAACCCACTATTGCCAGCTCCAGCCAGAGCAGTCAGGATCCTGTTAACGAAAGGGTGTTACCCTTCCCGAACGACGCGTCAAGTACAAGGTAAGCTTAACCTCGAGCAGAAGTACACTATCATTTTGGACTATAAATACTGCTTTTTAGACTGTTTCTGAATATTAAAATTACCCCGAACCTTTGAACGCTGCGATTCCCGCAACTTACCGGGGATGGCTCAAGAACCTGGAGTTGAACTTGTCCAAACATGTCTATTTCGTAACCTGCCCGAAAGGGGTTGAATACCTTCTGGCGGACGAACTCAGCACCTTTGGTCTGGGGCTGGTGCGAAACGCACCTGCAGGCGCCTGGGTAGACGGCTCGCTGGAAGCCGGTTACCGGGCCTGCCTTTGGTCCCGCCTCGCTAACCGGGTCATTCTTCATATTGATGAAGTGGCTGCTACCAGCGCAGATGAATTATACGATGGCGTAGTTCACCTCGACTGGCAGCAGCACATTCCGGTCGCTGGCAGTTTTCGCGTCAATTTTATTGGCGAAAACGAAGCTATTCGCAACACCCAGTTTGGTGCTCAGCGTGTAAAAGACGGCATAGTGGACCGCTTTACCATGAGTGGCGGTAAGCGCCCGGCGGTAGAGGCGAAAACGCCGGATGTGACGGTTTCCGCGCGGTTGCACCGTGGGCGGCTGGCGCTGGGTATCGACATCAGTGGGCATAGCCTGCATCAGCGTGGGTACCGCACCGAACAGGGGCTGGCGCCCCTTAAAGAAAATCTGGCCGCGGCGTTATTGCTGCGTGCAGGCTGGCCTGAGATTGTGGCCGCAGGTGGCGATTTTGTGGATCCCATGTGTGGTTCAGGCACTTTGGTGATTGAAGCTGCCATGATGGCGCTCGATATAGCGCCAGGCCGCCGCCAGGAGCGTTTCGGTTTTGAAAAATGGCTTGGGCATCAACCGGACATCTGGCTGAACTTGCGCCAGGAAGCTGAAAAACGGGCCTATGAGGGCAAGCAGGCCCGAATACCCGGGTTTCTCGGGTTTGATCAGGACAGCCGGGTTATTTCCACTGCCCGCAATAACGCGCAGCGCGCAGGCCTTGATGGCCTTGTCAGATTCGAGACCCGTGCGGTTGAAGAACTGGCGCTCGGCGACGATCGGGCCAAAACCGGACTGGTTCTGGTAAATCCGCCTTATGGCGAACGCCTTAGCGACAGAAAAGCACTCGCCAGTCTTTACGAATCACTGGGCGATGCGGTGAAAAAGGCGGCTTCAGGTTGGCGCCTTGGTGTGTTTACCGGTGCTCCGGAATTTGGCAAGTCTGTCGGCCTGCGCAGTTTCAAGCAGTACAAACTGTTCAACGGCAAGCTGCCCGCACAACTTCTGTTGTTCACCATAGACGATGCCAGTGTGCGCGTTCCGCGGGAGCCTGCAGTTCCTGGTGAAGTTCAGCCCCGGATTGCGAATGAAGAGCGTGCAGCCATGCTGCGCAACCGGCTTAAGAAAAACATGAAAAGCATAGGCCAATGGGCGCGCAAGCAACAAATATCCTGCTATCGCCTGTACGATGCGGACATGCCGGAGTATGCGCTGGCGATCGATATCTACGACGGCAGGGTGCACGTGCAGGAATATGCCGCCCCCAAGTCTATTGATGAACACTCAGCCCGGGAACGCCTGGCTGAAGCATTGGCAGTCATTCCCGAGGCCTTGGGCATCGCGCGGGATCAAATGGTTTGCAAGCAGCGTCAGCGCCAGGCAGGTACCAGCCAGTACGAAAAACAGGATGCCAGTGGTGAGTTCTTTCAGGTTCAGGAGCATGGTTGCACCCTGAAAGTAAATCTCAGGGATTACCTGGACACCGGTTTATTCCTGGATCACCGGCCAGTGCGCCACTGGATCCAGCAGAATGCTCATGGCAAGCGTTTTCTGAACCTGTTCTGTTATACCGGCGCTGCGACAGTTCATGCGATCGTTGGCGGTGCCAGCCGCTCGCTGAGCCTGGATTTGTCGAAAACATACGTAAGCTGGGCTCAGGACAATCTGGCGCTGAACAGGGCGGACCCCCGAAAACACAGGGTAGAGCAGGTGGATTGCCTTGCCTGGCTTGCGGCAAAGCCGACACCTGATCAGGTTTACGATCTGATCTTCATGGACCCGCCGACCTTTTCCAACTCTGCCCGCATGGCGGGCGTTCTGGATGTACAGAAGGATCACAGCAGGCTTATCCGGCAGGCCATGGCCAGGTTAAGCTCAGACGGGTTGCTGATTTTTTCCAATAACTTCCGGCGTTTCAAGCTGGATGAATCACTGGCACCGGAGTTTGACGTGGAGGAAGTAACTGCCAGTACGCTGGACAAGGATTTTCAGAGGAACCCGCGGATTCACCGTTGCTGGCACATCCGCCACAGTGCGTGAAGCGGCAGCCTGACGCGGTGTTCGTCGTCAGAATTCGTATTTGAGGCCGGCGGAAAACTGGAAGGTGTTGGCGTCTGTGCCTGTGTCCTTGAACAGTCTCCCACCCTCAAACACCAGGTAGGTATCGCTGACTAGCTCGACATCCATGCCGAGCACCCAGCTTATACTGAAGCTGCTGTCCGGGAAATCGCCTTCCAGGTCCCGGAACTGGGCATTCTGTTTCTCGTCCGTATTGGTGAGCTCGGCACTGCCGTGAATAAAGGAAAAGCCAGCCTGGGCGTACAGGTTAGCGTAGTCGGTAACAGGGTAGTGCAAGCCTATGTACCAGCTGGCGAAGTAATCGACGGAAAGCGTCAGGTCGCTGCCGGGCACCTCGGCATCGCGATACCCGCCACCGGCCCGCAGCTCGGCGTGGAACAGGTCATTAATGTGGCTGCCGAAAACGATTGTGCCGCCGCTACCCGTGGCTTTCTCATTCGAGGCGCTGCCTATGGAGCGATGGTTGAAGGCGGTTACCAAAAGGCCGACATAGTGCTTGTCTGCCCTTGGTATGTCCTGGGCCAGCGCTGACTGAGCGGGCATCAGACAGATCGTTACTAACGCAAGCAGCAGGTGTGATCGCACAACCTTTTTCATTGTTATCGGGTTTCCTGACATGGGCGGTTAGGGGCTGAGTTTGCCTTGTGTAACCGATTGTTACGTCGACCCGTGTCACAGTTTAGTCCTCCTCAAGCAGGCCGTTTTCCCGGGCCATCAATAACAGGGCGTAAACTCCGTTTTCCGGCAGTTGCGGTTCCAGGCTTTCCTCAAAAAGAAGCTGACGGCGGCGCTCTTCCAGGGCATCACTGTCAAGGCCGGTAATGAGTTCTGTAATGGGCGCAACTTCAAACGGTGCGTCCTGCTCCATGGCGCTGAAAATCAGATCCACCAGGATTTCGTCCGGGTCCAGGCCGTCTACGTACACTGTCAGGTCTGGCAGGTCCTGGTGCAACTCGTGAACAAGTTCGAGTAATGGCACACCCTGTTCTTCCAGGTAATGCAGATCAATGTCGCCAAGGTCGCCGTCCTCTGGCAGCCATTCGTCTGCGGGGGCAATGACCACGGTTTTCATCTGGCCGTCTTCAAGTGACCAGGCGATGGCTGTCGGGAACAGAGCGTCGTCAGTCTGGCAGTATTCTATGTCGAGGAATCTTGGTACCGGCATATCTGGTTCCTTCTGCTGCTTCTGGCAGGTAATGTGTGTTGAAATCACGCTCCGGGTGAGCAAAGTTTCCTGCCCTGGTATGAGGTGTCGGGGCTTCATGCCATACTAGACCCCGTCTGGCTAATCCTTATCATTCTATCAGGGACACCATGGAACACGCTGAATTCAACAAAGATTTACTGAAGTTTCTTAATGCATCTCCCACACCCTGGCATGCAGTGGCTACCATGAAACAACGGCTGGATGCAGCCGGTTTTGAGGAGCTGGATGAAAAAGATGACTGGTCTCTTGTGCATAATCGTGGCTATTACGTGATTCGTAACGGCTCTTCTATTGTTGCGTTTCGTACCGGTGCTCAGGATGCTGCTGCATCGGGTATCCGCATGGTGGGTGCTCACACAGACAGCCCGTGCCTGAAGGTAAAGCCCAACCCGGAACTGCGCCGTAAAGGTTTTTTCCAGCTGGGTGTCGAGGTCTATGGTGGTGTTCTGATGAACCCCTGGTTCGACCGGGACCTTTCGCTGGCCGGCAGAGTGACGCTTCTCGACGGCCAGGGCAGGATGCTGGATACGCTGGTTGATTTCCGCAAACCCGTGGCATTTATTCCCAGCCTTGCAATCCACCTGGACAGGGAAGCGAACACCAGCCGCACGGTGAATGCGCAAACCGACCTCCCGCCGGTGCTGATGCAGGTTCCGGAAGAGGATACGACCGGGTTTGACGAGTTATTGAGCCAGCAGATTGCCAGCGACTCCGGCACTAAAGTGCGCAAGATTCTGGGCTATGAACTGGCCTTTTATGACGCTCAGGAAGCCGGGTTTGTCGGGTTGCGTGACGAATTCATTGCGTCAGCGCGGCTGGACAACCTGTTGAGCTGTTATATTGGACTGCAGGCATTATTGAACACCTCCGGTGAGGAAGCCGCGTTGCTGGTGTGTAATGACCATGAAGAAGTAGGCAGCGTATCGTCCGAGGGCGCACAGGGGCCGTTTCTGTCTGCCGTTCTTGACCGCTGGTGTGGGGCAGGGAAGGTTAAAGCCATTGCCCGTTCCATGATGATCTCGGCAGACAACGCCCATGGTGTGCATCCGAATTACCTGGATAAACACGATGAAAACCACGGCCCCGTTCTGAACAAGGGCCCGGTGATCAAGGTCAATCATAATCAACGCTATGCCACCAACAGTCGCTCAGCCGGTGTTTACCGGCACATCAGTGATGAGTTGGGGTTGCCTCACCAGACTTTTGTGGTGCGCAGCGATATGGCTTGCGGAAGCACAATCGGACCGCTCACAGCAGCTAACCTGGGGGTGACAACCCTGGATATCGGTGTGCCGCAGTTCGGCATGCACTCGATTCGTGAGCTGATTGGTACTGAGGATGGTTTTACGCTGTTCCGCGTGCTGACTGAGTTCATGCAGCGGAAGCAGGTTTTCTGATTGGATGGCTCCCCGAGCTGGGCTCGAACCAGCGACAAACGGATTAACAGTCCGTTGCTCTACCAACTGAGCTATCGGGGAACAGCGTTAAGTCGGGCGGCATCTTAAGCGCTTTGCATTACCCGGTCAACCCCCTGATATAAAAGGTCAAAATTTGTACCGAAGTATGGCTCATCAATATCGTCCTCCACCCTGGCTGCGCAGTGGCCATGTCCAGTCTGTGTGGCCGTCCCTGTTTCGCAGGGTAAAGGTGGAAAGTCCGGAAACGGAAGTGCTGGCAACAGCCGACAACGACGAGCTTCATCTGGACTGGTATCGCCAGCGCAGCAACCGCCTGGCGATTATCTCTCACGGGTTGGAGGGGCACAGCCGGCGGCCTTATGTGCAGGGATTGACGAGAGCACTCCTGGCCGAAGGCTGGGATGTTCTGGCCTGGAACTTCCGCTCCTGCGGCGGTGTGATGAACCGGCAGCCAAGGTTCTATCACAGCGGCGCTACGGAAGATCTGCGGCATGTGGTCGGGCACGGCCTGGCTCAGGGCTATAAAACCGTGTTTCTGTCCGGTTTCAGCATGGGGGGCAACCTCACACTGCTGTATCTCGGCGAGCAGGGGGAGCGCGTTGACAGCCGTATCTGTGGCGCGGTGGCCTATTCGGTGCCCTGTGATCTGGCGGGCAGCGCAAACATGCTGGCGCTGCCCAGCCGAAAGATTTACATGCAGCGGTTCTTACGTGATCTCCGTGCAAAAATGGAGGAAAAGGCGCAAAAATTTCCCGATCTTATCGACGTTTCCGGTTTTGACGGGATTCAGAGCTTTCACCAGTTTGATGATCGCTATACCGCCCCGCTTCACGGGTTCAAGGATGCCGCAGATTACTGGGCCCAATGTTCGGCGCTGGGCCGACTGAAAGACATACGGGTACCGGCGCTGATGATTAACGCAGCAGACGATCCTTTTCTGTCACCTGAATGCTTCCCCGAATCGCCCTCTGTGCTTGGGGCGCACGTTCGCCTGGATGCACCGAAGTGGGGTGGCCATGTGGGATTTGTGGAACATGGCCGTGACGGATATTACTGGTCGGAGCGCCGTGCTCTCGCGTTTCTGCAAGGCGTGGTGTGATTGGCCGGGTGCGGGTTCACTCAAGAAGCGGCTTCAGCACCGGCCACACATTGTCCAGCAGCCTGGGCTGGGCTTCTGCGGTGGGGTGAATGCCGTCATCCTGCATCAGGTTTTCTTTGTTGTAGATGCCGTCGAGAAAAAAAGGAACCAGAGCAGTGTCGTAGCTGTCTGAAAGCGCTGGAAAGATATCGGCGAACATCTGTGTGTAACGCTCACCGTAGTTCGGGGGTATTTGCATGCCCACCAGAACGGCGCGGGCTCCCGAGTCCTGCACATGTTCAACCATTGCGGCAAGGTTGGATTTGATTACGCCGGGAGGAAAGCCGCGAAGGCCGTCGTTCCCGCCCAGTTCGATAATAACCACGGAGGGACTGTTCTTCTCAAGCAAATCGGGTAAACGGCGAACGCCACCATCTGTGGTTTCGCCGCTGATGCTGGCATTGACTACGTTCCAGTTGCGCAGCCCGTTGTCTTGCAGGCGTTCGCGCAGAAGCTGTACCCAGGCTGTTTCCGAGGGAACGCCGTAGGCCGCGCTGAGGCTGTCACCGACAATCATCAGCGTTTGCTGGCCCGCCATTACAGGCACGGCCATTACCGCCACCAGCAAGAAGGCCATAGATCTCAAGTACAGCAAGACTTTATGCATAGACAATCCGTATACCGTGATAAATAAACCTGTTTTTTCCGGGAGCCCCGTGAGCAAGATGCACTCTTCAAATTCTGACAGCCAGCAACTGATGCTGCGCGTAGAAAACCTGACCCACCGTGTTAGCCTGGAATCAGATACGTTGACGATATTGAAGGGGGTCAGCCTTGAAATCAATCGGGGAGAATCCGTAGCTATTGTGGGCCGGTCGGGTTCCGGGAAAACCACACTGCTGGGGTTGCTGGCGGGCCTCGATACGCCAACTGAAGGCACCGTAGAGCTTGATGGCTCCACCATCAGCCGGCTGAGCGAAGATGAACGCGCCCGCCTGCGGGCTCACCGGGTTGGCTTTGTATTCCAGTCTTTTCAGCTGTTGCCGGCACTGACCGCTTTGGAAAACGTGATGCTGCCGCTGGAACTGGCCGGCATGGATACACCGGAAAAACGCGCCCGTGAACTCCTGCAGCGAGTCGGTCTGGGCGAACGGCTCACCCATACGCCGCGGCAGCTTTCCGGCGGGGAGCAGCAGCGGGTAGCCATTGCAAGGGCGTTTGCTTCGGACCCGGCAATTCTGTTTGCAGATGAGCCTACCGGTAACCTGGATAACCGCACAGGCCAGGATATTTCAGATCTGTTGATGGCGCTGAACCGGGAGCAGGGCACAACGCTGGTAATGGTTACACACGATGAACAGCTGGCTGCGCGTTGTGACCGACAGTTTCATATTGAAGCGGGCGAGTTGACAGAGCCGGTCGCCGAGAAGGAGTTCGCTGACTGATGGCCGCTGCAAAAAAACTGATGTCGGTGCGCCGTGACTGGCGTGAGAGAGACGTGCGAGTGGTACTCGCGGCCCTGATTATTGCTGTAGCCACGGTGGCCACCATTGCGCTGTTCGCGAGCCAGTTACAGCGAACCCTGGTGTCCTCTGCCAGTTCCTTCCTGGCCGCAGACCGGCAACTGGAAGCCGAAAACGGGCGCCCGGTGCCTGAATCCTGGATTACCGAAGCGATGGAGCGCGGGCTTGAAACTGGCCGTATGGTGGAGTTTTCTACCATGGTATTCGGCAGTGATGCCTTTCAGCTTGTGTCGGTAAAAGCGGTCAGTAACGAATACCCCCTGCGGGGAGACCTCGAAATACAGGAAACCTCCGAAGGTTCCAGAAAACAGGTGCAGCGGGGGCCGGCGCCAGGAGAGGTCTGGGTCAATCCGCGGCTCTTGCGGCTGCTGGATATACGCATAGGGGACACCCTGGAAGTGGGCAGCAGGAACCTGACGGTTTCCGGCCTGCTGCTCCGGGAGCCAGACGGCGGGTTCAGCCTCTCTGCGCTGGCGCCCCGGGTGATGATGCACGTAGACGACGTTGCCTCCACCGGTGTGATTCAGGAGGGCAGCCGGGTTGAATATGTGTATTTATTCGCCGGAGCCGATGAGGCGCTCGAAGCTTATTACCAATGGTTGCAGCCCCGGCTGGGGCCGAGCCATGAATGGGAGGGCGTTCGCGACGGCGAAACCTTCTCCCGCTCTCTGGATAGGGCTGAGAGCTTTCTGCTACTGGGCGGAAGCCTGGCAGTGTTGCTGGCTGCCGTGGCCGTTGCTGTTGCCAGTCGCCAGTATGCGTTATCTCAACGTGATACCGTAGCTCTGCTTAAAACCCTGGGGTTGGGGAGTTCCGGTATCGGAAATCTCTATCTGAAGCGGCTTGCACTCTGGGGAGTAACCGGCATGGCTGGTGGACTTGTGGTCGCCATTCCGCTGTTCTGGTTGCTTACCCGCTTGCTGAGCGAGGCGCTGGACAGACCGGTAGAGTTTCAGCTGGATTCATCCGCACTCACGCCGGCGCTTCTTACCGCACTGATTTCCTTGTTTGCATTTGCTTATCCACCCATCCGGCGCCTGAGAAATGTGCCGGCCATGCGCGTTTTACGCAGTCAACCGGGTGAAACAGGCCGTGAAGCCTTGCCGGATATGCTGATTGCCATTGTGGCCGTGTTTGGGCTGGTGTGGCTCTATGCCGGCGAGCTTTCGCTGGTGATTTCCCTGCTGGGCGCCCTTGCGCTGTTGCTCGGTGCCCTTGGGCTGCTCGGCTGGCTTCTGGTAGCTACATTGAGAAAAGTCCGCGGAGGAGGTCATTCCTGGCGCCTGGCGCTGGTCGGTCTGTACCGCCATCGCCGCGCCAGCCTGTCGCAGATTGCCGTGTTTGCCATGACCCTTATGCTGGCAACCACACTGATTCTGGTGCGCACGTCGTTACTGGATGACTGGCAGGCACAGCTTCCGGATGATGCCCCCAATCATTTCCTGATCAATATTGCCCCGGATGCGGTGGATGAGGTTGCCGGCTTCTGGCAAGAGCGCGGACAGCCGCTGGACCAGCTTTACCCAATGGTGCGGGGCCGGTTAACGGAACTCAATGGCCAGCCGGTGAAAGAGGTCGTGAGCAAAGATCAGCGGGTAGGCGCCCTCAACCGGGAACTGAACCTGACCTGGATGGAGTCCCTTCCGGAGGACAACAGGATTGTACAAGGCAGCTGGTTTGAGAAGGGGCAGAAAGAAGGCGTTTCAGTGGAGGCAGAGCTGGCAAGCACACTTGGGCTGGCTTTGGGGGATGAGCTTACCTTCACCATTGGTTCCGACAAGGTCACTGAAACCGTTACCAGCATTCGCACGGTTCAGTGGGACAGCATGAAACCCAATTTTTACATGGCGTTCCCACCGGAGGGCGGGCTTACCGCCATGCCGGCCACCTGGATTACCAGTTTTTACCTGCCAAAGGACAAGAAAAACGCACTCAACGAGTTCTCGCGGCGTTTCCCGACGGTTTCCCTGTTGGAAATCGATAACATTATCGAGCGGATCCAGGAGATTGTCCGGCAGGTTACCCAGGCCATAGAAGCGATTCTGGTGCTGATACTGGCTGCGGCGTTGGTGGTAATGGCAGCGGTGGTAAGCGCCACGCTTCAGGATCGCCAGCGGGAAGGGGCGCTCCTGCGAACGCTGGGTGGTCGCCAGAGCCTTCTGGTGCGCAGCACCGTGCTGGAGTTTGCGTTGCTTGGCGGCTTCGCCGGCATTCTCGGGGTTGCTGCGGCCGAAGCTGCAGTGTGGGCGTTGCAGTTCCGGATGTTTGAAGGGGCGTTCAGCTGGCACTGGCAGGTTGTTTTGCCGGTTCCGGTGATCAGTGCCGTAGTACTGGCCTTGTTTGGCCGCTGGCAGCTAACGCCCGTGCTGCGCGTGTCGCCAATGTTGCTGCTGCGCAGGCTTGAGTAAAACAGGGTCCGCTCGGCGGACCCTGTTTCACCGTTCAGAGATTTCAGGCCCAGGCGCGCTGCAGCACGGCTCGCGCGTCCTTCAATGACACCTCTTTCGGATTGAACATGATGGAACCATCGTCCAGCGCCATCTCGGCAATGTGGTCCAACTGATCTTCCGAAACCTTGCCCGTTTCCTTCAGGGTTCTGGGCAACTGGCAACGCTTGTATAGCGCATCCCGCAGCTTGCGCAGGGCTGAAATACTGGCCTCGGCGCGGCGGCTGGCGGGCGTGGCGGCGTATATCTCCGGCCCTTCCAGATACAGCAACAGCTCTCCCAGAGGCTGGCGTATGGTTTCCAGGTTGTACTCGAGTACGTAAGGCAGGTACAGGCTCATACACAGGCCGTGGGGCAGGTGACAAATGGCGCCGGTGGCGTGGCCAAGAGAGTGCACCAGCCCGACCATGGAATTGGAAAACGCAATGCCGGCCATGGTTGATGCTTGGGCCAACTCAAGCCGGCCATCGCTGTCTTTCGGATTGTCCATTACGTGCAAAAGGGATTGGCTGACTTTTTTGATAGCCGCCGTGGCGTACGCATCGCTCAGTGGGTTTTTTGCCATGCAGGTAAAAGATTCCACCGCGTGGGTCATGGCATCCATCGCCGTTGCGGCGGTGATGTGGGGTGGCAGCGTCAGCGTCATGCGGGGGTCGATAATGGCCGCATTGGGCAGCAGGAACGAGGAGGTAAAAGGCAGTTTGATGCCTTTCTTCTCATCGGTAATCACCGCAACGGATGTAACTTCGGAGCCGGTTCCTGCGGTGGTGGGTACCACAAAAAACGGTTTGAGCGGATGCTTCAGAACGCCTGCACCTGCATACTTGGCAATATCAGTGCCACCCTCGGACACCAGAATATTCACCGCTTTACCGGTGTCGATCGCGGAACCGCCGCCGACCGCGATAATCGAGTCACACTTTTCCTTGCGGTAAATAGCGGCGATATCGCGAACCACGGTGGTTGAGGAATCGGGGGGTACATCGTCGTAAATGCTGATGATTTCCAGGCCGCTTTCTTCGCAAGCTGCAATCACAGGATCCAGCAGACCGGCGGCGCGAACGCCTTTATCGGTCACAATCATCGGGCGTTTGGCAGCCAGCCCTGTCAACTCGTAAGGAATGTGTTCAAGGGCGGCTTTTCCGGCAATGACTTTTACCGGGCAGAAGAACTCATAGTAAGTGTTGGTCATCAGGCTCTCGCTGTCTGAACAAAGTGAGTGGCAACTTTCAGGTAAATCTGTGCAGCACTGATCAGTTTTTCCGGGAGATGCAGGTTCTCCGGGTACTCTTTCACTGCACGTTTGGCAATGATTTTTGGCAGAATGAACGACTCCAGCCGGTTGAGTATCCGGGTCATGCGCACGGCATAACTTACATCGCCATCCACCAGCATGCGGTCGTTGGCAAAGGCAACAGCCGTTTTTTCCTGGAATGACAGCACCAGGAAAGCGTGGGCGATGTGTTTGAACTTGATGGAAACGTCCGCCGGGCGTGGCGCTGAACCGCCATGGTAGTGGAACCTGCCGTTACCGATGTGTTCAACAATCAGTTTTGCACCCTCGGGCATCACCATCATTTCAAACAGGAACCCTTTTGGCAGTGCTTGCGCCTCTCCCTGCACTTCGCTATCAACCTCACTGACCGCCTGAAGAGCCCGCCCCATAACCTGGAACATAAGCTCGACATACAGGCGCCGTGCCTGGAAAGCCAGAGGCTGAATACGTTTTGCTAACATGTCCGTCACCCGATTTTGGTTATTTTGGTTAGTGATAACTGATTTTTAGAGTTATTGCTCTAGAAGTCAATGATCATGTTGACGATTAACCGTGAGTGTGCCGGCAAACCTTTCCCCCTGAATGAAAAAAGGCCCGAATCCTCAGCAGGGTCCGGGCCTTCTCAGATAATGCCGTCGGGAAATGTTACCGGGTAAGTGCTGCCAGTTTCCGGCGAGCCTCCTCAGCGACATCACCGCTGGATTCCGCTGCCTTGCTGTAATAGGCAATAGCCTGCTCGCGGTTATTGGCCTTCACTGCAACATCGCCAAGCCGGAGGAAAGCAATGGATGTGGGCACCACCTCGTTCGCCCGGGTCAGGTTTTCCCGCGCCTTGTCCAGATTATTGAGCTTCAGTGCATTCAGGCCATTGTGCAGGCGGTACACAAACATCTCCGGGTAAATGGAAACTGCTTTGTCAAAATCGGCTGCGGCCTTCTCAGGCCTGTTCTGCTCCTGATAGATACGGCCACGCAGGGAATAGAACATGGCTTCGCGGGGCAAAAGGTTGATGGCCTCGTTGATCTTTTTCAGCGCCGCATCCATATTGCCTTCCGAAGCCAGCTTCATGGCCTGGTCATGGGCATCGTAGGCAGGCTGGACCTCGCGCAATGTGGCTGTTTTCTTCCTGTAAACATCGGCCCCGCGATAGCCACCCGCTCCTATCTTTTTCACCAGCTCGCTGTTCTCGCGAACACGCTTGGCGGAGGGTGGGTGTGTGGCAAAAAGACCGTCGATAAACCCTGGCTCCTGACCCCTGGAAAGTTCAAGAAAGAGCTCCTGCAGCTCCACGGCGGCTTGCGGATCGTAGCCGGCTTCTTTCATATAGAGAATGCCGTAATGATCCGATTCCAGCTCGTCGCCCTGGCCATATTGCGCCAGAGCGAGCTGCGCCCCCAGAGCGGCACCGCCCATAAGCAGGCCTGCCCATTCGTTGTCGGACAGGGCAAAACCAAGACCAGCCACGCCTGCACTGATCAGCATGCCCTGTTGCATGCGCTGAACACTGTGGCGGGCGGCAGCGTGAACGATTTCGTGGCCCAACACGGAAGCCAGTTGCGCTTCGTCATCCAGCTTGGTCAGCAACCCCCTGTTAATGGCAATCTTGCCGCCGGGCAAAGCCCAGGCATTGGGAACGCTGTTGTTCAGCACCACAAATTCGTAGGGCAGGTCAGGGCGGTCACTTACCCGCGCCAGCTTTTCGCCTACCTCTCTGACGTATAACGTAAGCTCCGGATCAATGTAAAATTGCCCGCCCTGGGTTTGCTGGGTGGGCGTATACTGCTCAGCACCCATGGCAAGTTCCTGGCCTTCGCCAATCAGCGAAAGTTGCTTCTCGCCGGTTACAGGGTTTACAGAACACCCTGTAAGCACCAGCATTAGCGCCAGAACTGGAAAACAGCGTTGCAAAACGGTGTTTTTCACTCTCGACTCCTGTAGTTGAATGCCCGGAGCCTATAATTACATGGCTTATGCCGGCTTTAAATACTTGAAAATGAAAACCAACACACGAACCACAGGTTTGTCCTGAATGAACGATCAAATCCGACGAGACCGGGTTACCCGGTTTATCGAAACCCTCAATCAGGCCCGGGAGCTTGGCCTGTCTGTTACTGAGGCCACCGGGCATAGCCTGACCCTGTGCCTTCCGTACAGCGACCGCATCATCGGTAACCCCGCTACCGGCGTAATACACGGCGGCGCCATCACAACACTGATGGATACCACATCCGGCTCAGTGATGCTCTGTGCTCTGGACGTATTCGAACTATGCCCAACGCTGGATCTGCGAGTTGATTACATGCGCCCGGCCGAGCCGCATAAACCCGTCTATGCCCGTGCAGAAGTCTACAAAATAACCCGAAACATCATATTCACCCGATGCGAAGCCTATCAGGAAGGCGGCGAAACCGTAGCCAACTGTGTGGGCACCTTCATGCGCATCGGCCCCCAGGCCCTGCCGACTGCTTACCGTGAACAAATCACCGGGGGCCCGGTATGACCGACCCGGAAATCCTGCGCTACACCCGCGAAACCGGAGACTTCTCCCGGTTGATCGCCAGCATCCCCTACGCAAACTTCATCGGATTGCAGTGCAACAAGTTTGGCGACGACCTCATCTTCCGCCTGCCGGCAAAAGAACAGAACCTCGGCAACCCTGTGTTGCCCGCCATACACGGCGGCGTAATCGGTGGTTTCATGGAGCTTTCTGCCGCGATCTACCTGATGCTGGCGCAAGAAACCATCCGCATGCCCCGTATCGTCAATTTCTCCCTGGATTACCTCCGAGCCGGCCTCGACCGCGAAACCTACGCCGAATGCCAGCTCACCCGCCAAGGTAACCGAGTGGCAAACGTAATAATCACCGCCTGGCAGAAATCCCGCTCCCAGCCGATTGCTACGGCACGAGCGCACTTCTTGCTGGAAGGCTGATTCAGTTGGCGTGTAGGGGCTTGAAATACCTCCGCAAGCCCCCACTTTCCCAGCATGACTAATTCCGAAGTCGGATGACGCGGGAGCGAAGGGGCTTCCAAAACCGTGCGGAGCCATGGGTGAAGAGCGAAAGCGCTTCACGGGCTGGCCAGGGACGGCCAGCCCAGGACTTTCACTGCGACGCAGGAGCATTAAGCAGTGAAAGGCGGAGCCGAGCGTACACGGACGTATTCACAGCGTGTTTTGGAAGCCCCTTCGCTCCCGTGTCCCCCCACATGTTCCATGCAGGAGAGACAAACAAAATGACGGTTGAATCGCAAAAAGAGACCTTAGGTTTTCAGACCGAAGTAAAGCAGTTGCTTCACCTGATGATCCATTCCCTGTATTCAAACAAGGAAATCTTCCTCCGCGAACTGATTTCCAACGCCTCCGATGCCGAGGACAAGCTGCGCTTCGCCGCATTGAAAGACGACAGTCTCTACGAAGGCGACTCAGACCTAAAGATACGCCTCGATTTCGACAAGGACGCCAAAACCATCACCCTGACCGACAACGGCATCGGCATGAGCCGTGATGATGTTATCCAGAACCTGGGCACCATTGCCCGCTCTGGCACCGCCGAATTCCTCAAACAGCTCTCCGGCGACGAAAAGAAAGACAGCAAGCTGATTGGCCAGTTTGGAGTGGGTTTCTATTCTGCCTTTATCGTGGCCGACAAAGTCGAGGTCTTTACCCGCCGTGCCGGTGCGCCAGCAGAAGAGGGTGTGCATTGGCAATCCACCGGTGATGGCGAATTTACCATTGAGCAGGTTACCCGCGAAAAACGCGGTACCGAAATCGTTATCCACCTGAAGCCAGACGCCACAGAATTTGCCGACGGGTTCCGCCTGCGCAGCCTGGTGAAGAAGTACTCCGACCACATTTCCTTCCCGGTGATCATGAAATCCGAACCCACTGAAGAAGGTGAGGAGCCCAAAGACGAGACCGTTAACGATGCCACCGCCCTGTGGACACTGCCCCGTACCGAAATCAAGGACGAGGAATACAAAGAGTTCTACAAGCATGTTGCCCACGACTTTGAGGATCCGCTGACCTGGTCTCACAACAAAGTGGAAGGCAAGCTGGATTACACCAGCCTGTTGTACATTCCGGCCCGCGCCCCCTTTGATCTGTACAACCGTGAAGCCCCCCGTGGCCTGAAGCTGTACGTGCAGCGTGTGTTCATCATGGACGACGCAGAACAGTTTCTGCCGCTGTACCTGCGCTTCACCAAGGGAGTGGTGGACTCCAACGACCTGTCCCTGAACGTGTCCCGCGAGATTCTGCAGAACGACGCTACGGTGGACAGCATCCGTACCGCGCTTACCAAGCGGGTACTGGACATGCTCTCGAAGCTGTCCAAGAAGGATGCAGACAGCTATCAGAAGTTCTGGAACGAATTCGGTACCGTTCTCAAGGAAGGTCCGGCAGAAGATTTCAGCAACCGCGAGAAAATCGCCGGCCTGCTGCGCTTTGCCTCCACACACACGGGTGAGAGCACGCAAAACGTGTCTCTGGACCAATACATCGAGCGCATGAAAGACGGCCAGAGTAAGATCTACTACATCACTGCTGATAACTTCATGGCCGCCAAGAGCAGCCCGCACCTTGAGGTCTTCCGCAAGAAAGGCATTGAGGTATTGATCCTCACCGACCGCATCGACGAGTGGATGATGGGCTACCTCAACGAGTATGACGGCAAGCAGTTCCAGGACGTTGCCCGTGGCGATCTTGATCTTGGTGAAGTGGAAACCGAGGAAGACAAGAAGCATAAGGAAGAAGCCGCCGAAGAGCACAAGGAGCTTCTGGAGCGCATTAAAACTGCCCTGGCTGACCGGGTTCAGGAAGTGCGGGTAACCAATCGTCTTACGGATTCACCGGCGTGCCTGGTGGTGGGCGACTTCGATATGGGCGCCCAGATGAAGAAGATCATGGAAGCGGCGGGCCAGAAAATTCCGGACAGCAAGCCGATCTTTGAAATCAACGTGGACCACCCACTGGTACAGCGCCTTGAAAGCGAGAAGGGCGAAGAGCGCTTCAACGAGCTGTCTGCGGTTCTTCTGGACCAGGCCACACTGGCCAGCGGCGAACAGCTGCAGGACCCGGGTGCCTACGTTACCCGCCTGAACCGTCTGTTGCTGGAACTGGCTAACTAAGCCTATGCACCAGATTGTTGTGGATATCAGCATCAGCCCTGATGAGTGGATAAAACTCTACCAGGGCGTTGCGACCGATGTTCACACCAGGGCCCGGGACGGACGCTCAGTCCGTTTCCCGGCCCGTATTCTCTCACGCTTTTATCTCCGCGATGGCATTCGCGGTTCCTTCCGTATCGTGTTCAATGAGCAGGGCAAATTTGAGTTCATTGAGCGCATGTAATGGCTGCCTCCTGTTGATAGTTAAAAGCTTTGGCGCTCTTTTCCGGAATTGATTATCCAGGCTGCGACTGAAGTGGTTCCATGTTGTTGGAGGCTTACACCGAAACAAGGGATTGAGGAAGAGTTGCTACGCACGAGTCTTGGCTCATTTATCCTCCACCTCTTTAGTATCTCCAGGTCTGGGTATAAGCTGCTTGATAGTGTTGTGAACTTCAGAGGAATTGACCATGACCGATGAAAAGCCGAACAAAAGCAAATGCCCGGTATCACACCTGACAACCGCCTTTGGTGCCCCGGTAGTCGACAATCAGAACTCGATGACCGCTGGCAAGCGTGGGCCCGTGTTGGTCCAGGATGTGTGGCTCAACGAAAAACTCGCCAATTTCGTGCGTGAGGTTATTCCCGAGCGTCGCATGCACGCCAAAGGCTCTGGTGCGTTCGGTACGTTTACCGTAACCAACGATATCACCCGCTACACACGTGCCAAAATTTTCAGTGAAGTAGGGAAAAAGACGGAAATGTTCGCCCGCTTCAGCACGGTGGCAGGGGAGCGGGGCGCGGCCGATGCCGAGCGTGACATTCGCGGCTTCGCGCTCAAGTTCTATACCGAAGAAGGCAACTGGGACATGGTGGGCAACAACACACCCGTGTTCTTCATGCGGGACGCCAAGAAGTTTCCGGACCTGAATAAAGCTGTAAAACGCGATCCGAAAACCAACATGCGTTCGCCCACGAACAACTGGGATTTCTGGACGCTTCTGCCAGAAGCTCTGCATCAGGTGACCATAGTGATGTCGGATCGCGGCATCCCCAAGAGCTACCGACACATGCATGGCTTTGGCAGCCACACCTACAGCTTCTGGAACGAAGCAGGTGAGCGCTATTGGGTGAAATTCCACTTCATAACCCAGCAGGGCATTGAGAACCTGACCGATGCCGAGGCTGCGGCAGTTGTTGCTGATGACCGTGAAAGCAATCAGCGGGATCTTTTTGAAGCGATTGAGCGTGGTGACTTCCCACGCTGGAAAATGTATGTGCAAGTGATGCCCGAAGCCGACGCGGAAACCTACCACGTGCATCCGTTTGACCTGACCAAAGTCTGGCCTAAAGGGGACTACCCGCTCATCGAGGTCGGCGAGTTTGAGCTGAACCGGAATCCGGAAAACTATCATATGGATGTTGAGCAGGCAGCCTTCTCGCCATCGAATCTCGTTCCTGGTATAAGCGTGTCCCCGGACAAGATGCTGCAGACGCGGCTCATCAATTACCCCGATTCGCAACGGTACCGTCTGGGGGTGAACTATCAGCAGGTACCGGTGAATGCTGCCAAATGTCCGGTTATGAGCAACCATCGCGATGGTCTTGGCCGGATGGACGGTAATTACGGCAGTTTGCCGCATTACCAACCAAACAGCTTCGGTCAGTGGAAAGATCAGCCCGAATATGCAGAACCGCCGCTCAAGATTGACGGGGATGCGGCCATGTTCGATTTCCGCGAGGATGATGACGATTATTACAGCCAGCCGCGCAAACTTTTTCAACTGATGACGCCTGAGCAACAGCAGGTACTGTTTGAAAATACGGCGCGGAATATGGGGGACGCTCCGGACTTCATCAAACAGCGCCACATCGACAACTGCACCCGTTGCGACCGGGCTTATGGCGAAGGGGTTGCCAAGGCTCTGGGTATGTCGGCCAAGTCGCCGGATGAATTGTCTGCAGACCCTGAATTGGCAGAGTAATATCGGCCAGCAATAAAAGCCCTCACAAGAAGTGAGGCAGTTTGTGAACTGCGCGGTTGCCTGTCGGGTTTCCGCGCATTTTTGATTTTGAATTTGTGGAGACCCTATGCGGATCATTCTTGCCCCTATGGAAGGGCTGGTTGACGCACCTATTCGCGAAACACTAACGAAAGTCGGCGGGATAGACCGGTGCGTCACGGAATTTATCCGTGTGACCCATGGCACGTTGCCGCCGCGGATTTTCTACAAGTATGCGCCGGAATTGCATAACCGTTCTCTCACGCGGGTGGGTACTCCAGTGGCCGTTCAGTTGCTGGGTTCAGATCCGGAACAGCTGGGCGTGCATGGGTTAAAAGCAGCGGAGTTGGGTGCCACTCAGGTGGATATCAACTTCGGTTGTCCTGCCAAAACCGTGAACAAGCACAAAGGTGGCTGTGTACTGATGCGAGAGCCTGAGTTGATGCACGAAATCGTTGCCGCCGTGCGCAAGGCTGTCCCTGTTGGTGTGCCCGTAACTGCAAAGATGCGCCTGGGGTATGACGATCGCTCCATGGGTGTGGCCTGCGCTCAGGCACTGGAAGCGGCCGGGGCGGAAGAAATCGTGATTCACGCACGCAGCAAGGTGGATGGCTACAAGCCACCGGCGTACTGGGAAGAAATTGCCAGGACCCGGGAAGCGGTAAAGGCCAGAGTTATCGCCAATGGTGAGATCTGGACGGTAGCGGATTACTGGCGTTGCCGCGAAGTGTCCGGCTGTGAGGATGTGATGATTGGCCGTGGTCTGATCGCAAGGCCGGATCTGGCACGCAAAATCAAAGCCAGTCAGCAGGGTGTTGAGGTTGAAGACATGACCTGGACAGAAGCGGTTGCTCTGGTTCGGGAATACGCCGGAGTGCTTCAGGGTTGGCTGGAAGACAAGTACGTAACCGGCCGCATCAAACAGTGGATGAATTTCCTGAGGCAGGGCTTTCCTGAGGCTGAGGTAATATGGCAGGACGCCCGAAAAATCCGGGAGGTAGCGCCAATGCTCGCCTGCCTGGAGCAGGATATGCCTTTATCAGGCAGCGCGGTTCAGGCCGCCTGATCCTTTCGTTTTCTGATTACCTTCCATTTGATCTCCCTGATTGCGAACTACACTGGTATGGGGTGCTCGTGTGTTCGTAATTATTGTGGTGCGTAAAAACAAAACCACGAAGTAGGAACTCAATGATCTGATCGACCCGAAGGCCGTTATTGCCTCCCACGCCAATGAACCGGCTACATCCGGTGGAGCGTTGAAACAGGGCACGAAAACTGCCTTGTTCAGGGATCTGGTAAAAGTCCCCATGCATGTTCCCTTGAGCGGGCGCACCATCGCCTTCAACGGCGACGGTGGCTGTACAGTTGGCTGTAACTGATATCAGCCTTCCATATCCGCTGAATACGCGCCCGAGGTGGCCGCGCCGTTGAGCCTGGCCCGCTTGAGCATGGCTTCCTGGACAGCCGGCCCGTTATCCAGTTTGCCGGCCCAGGCCTTCTGGGCCGGTTCCTGCAGGGCACGACCGTAAGAAAAGCTCAGGTACCAGGGCTGCTGCCCAAGGCTGTTTATGGCGTTCAGGTTCAGGGTGGCTTCTTCAGGAGTCTGCCCGCCAGACAGAAAGTTGATGCCCGGAACAGCCGCCGGTACAACCCGGCGGAACACGCGCAAGGTGGCCTCTGCGACTTCCTCTGGAGAGGCCTTTGCACTCTCTTTGCCGGGCGTTACCATGCTGGGTTTCAGGATCATGGTTTCCAGCTGAACGCGGTGTCGGCGCAGGGCATTGAACACCTCTGAAATCACGGCTTCGTTCACTTCTGCAGAGCGCTCGATAGAGTGATTGCCATCAATCAGCACCTCTGGTTCCACAATCGGCACAATGCCGGCGGCCTGACAGAGTGCGGCGTAACGGGCCAGGATTTCTGCGTTGGCTTCCACCGCCTGGCGTGAGGGCAGGGTTCCGGATATGTGGTAAACGTCACGCCACTTGGCAAAACGGGCCCCCTGGTTTTTGTAGATTTCCAGCCGGTCGTCCAGGCCATCCAGGCCATAGGTTATTTCATCGCCCGGCGCATTGACCAATGGCTTCTTACCCTTGTCGACTTTAATGCCCGGCACAATACCCTGGCTTTCCAGGAGCTTTGGAACTGGCACGTTGTCCAGGCTGTTCTGGCCAAGGGTTTCTTCAAACAGAATGACACCGCTGATAAATTCTCCAAGCCCCGGCGTTGACAGGATCAGGCTGCGGTACTCCCGGCGCTTGTCTTCTGTAGACTCAACACCCACTGCCTTGAAACGCTTGGCGATGGTAGGGTGACTTTCATCGGCTGCAAGAATGCCTTTGCCCGGCTGGACAATTTCCTGAATGGTTGAAATCAGCTCATTTTGAATGCTCATACCAGCTCCTTCAGAGGCGTGTGTCTTGGTGTGTTTCAGTTGGGTTATTATCCTATTGTAGTCGGTTGACAGGGTGCTGTTATCATGACGCTGCAGATAATTTGACCTGTGCTAAAGCAATTGGCGGAACACTAACATAGGCTCAAGGTAATCAAATTAACACAACATCAGGGACTGGGTATGAAAACCGTTATCAGCGTAAGCCAGGGCTCAGCGGAATACGATTACGATCTGGAAACCGAGTTTCTGGGGCAGTCCTTCAGAGTTATCAGAGCCGGCACCGACGGGGATCTTTCCCGAGCTGCTGCCCTGCTCAAGTCATACCACGACCGTGCGGATGCCATTGGCCTCAGCATGGTGGCTGATCACTACAAGGTGGGGTCGGTGCAACTGGAACACCCGGATACCGCCATGCTCGAGGCCTGTATTCCCGATAAACCGATAACCACCGGGGCAGGGCTGAGGGGTATTCTGCAGGAATGGGCAGTGCGCCACACGCAATCGGAGCTGGGACATTTCTTTGACAATGCCCGGGTATTGTTCCTGAACGGGCAGGCCAGCTACCGGGTGGCAAAAGCACTCTCCGAACACACGGATAACCTGTTTTTTGCCGATCCCTATGTGGATTTCGGTGTGCCGAGGCTGCTCACATCGCTCAAGCAGCTTGAAACCTACACGTCGTTAACCGCGCCTTTCATGTTCCGCCGGGTTGCTGTGAAAGCGGTTGAATCCGCGCTGCGTACACCTCTGTATCGGCTTGGAGAAGGGCTTGTCAAAGGCTCTTTGCACCGGGCTGCAAAGGAGGCGCACGTTATTGTCGGGCATATGGGTGATCTTGAGAACTTCACCGCCAAAGAGCTGGACGGCAAGACCATTATCACCTCCCGGGTAACCGAGGCCGCTCTGGACTGGATGCGCTCCCGCAAAGTGGCCATGGTTGTTGATTACAGCCCCTGGCTGGAAGGTCGCCCGCTGGGTGTCAACGTGATGGAAGCCATGATCAGCGCAGCGCTTTCACGCACGCCTGAGCAGCTTGGAGCCGATGACTACCTGGATGTTATCCAGAAACTCGGCATGGAGCCCAGGGTTCTTTACCCCAATGGCTACCGGCGGATAAACCGCTTTGCCTTCGTGATTCACCCCTTGTCTCAACAGTACCTCACCAAAACAGCGCCGCTGGACTGGATTGCCAGTGTTTCACCACCGGTAGTGATGAACCTGGTGGAAAAAGCAGTGGCTTATACGCCACCATTTGTTTACTCGAAAGTATCCGGTATCAAATCACCCACAGGAGACGAAGTTGAAGGTTGGTTGATAACCGTGGGTGGCACGCCCAGAGAAATCATGGCGCACGATCCGGAATTTACATACAGCCGCTTGCTGGCGGCCGCCAAGCTGGGGAAAAAGCTGGGCGCCCAGATCATGGGTCTGGGTGCCTTTACCAAAGTGGTGGGGGATGCCGGAATTACTGTCGCCAAACGCGCGCCCCTGCCTATTACCACGGGCAACAGCTACAGTGCCTCTGGGGCTCTGTGGGCGGCCAAGGAGGCGGTACAGAAGATTGGCCGTGTCCATATCGGGAAGAGTGGAAAAATGGCTGGCAAGGCCATGGTCGTAGGTGCAACCGGAGCCATCGGATCGGTTTGCGCCCGTTTGCTTGCCAAAGCCGTAGACGAGATTTACCTGGCTGCGCCGGAGCCCGCCAAACTGCTGTCTCTTAAAGACAGTATTGAACAGGAAACCCCGGGCGCCATCGTGCACGTGGCAGGTTCTGCAGATCGCGACATCGAAGACATGGACATGATTGTGACTGCAACCTCCGGCGCGGGTAAGCGGATTCTGGACATTACCAGAGTAAAGCCTGGCTGCGTGATAACCGATGTGGCGCGCCCGCTGGATATACCTGCAGAAGATGTCGCCAAACGCCCGGATGTGCTGGTAATCGAATCCGGAGAAGTGCAGCTGCCGGGTGATGTGCACATGAAAAACATCGGCCTGCCTTCCGGAGTGGCCTATGCCTGCCTGGCTGAAACCATTGTGCTGGCGTTGGAAGGGCGGTTCGAGAACTTCACGCTCGGTCGCAACATAGAATGGGAAAATGTAAGGGAAATCTACAAACTGGGCCTGAAGCACGGCATGAAACTGGCCGCCATTTCTGGCGTGAACGGCGTGTTCAGCGAAGAAGACTTTGAGCGGGTCAGAGTGCTGGCAGCCAAAAGCGATGCGGTAGAACCGGCCTAGATCCGGGTAATGCGGGACAGCCAGCTAGCGCAGCTGGCTGTCTTTGCTCCCCCGGCGGTTGATGCCGCCAGAAGCTGTTTGCTGTTTTTCCAGCGCAGACTGACATTCAACGCACAGACGCACTCCGGGTATGGCCTTGCGCCTTGCCTCCGGAATAGCGCAGTCGCACTCGTCGCAGAACTCCGCACTTTCACCCGTGACCAGCCGGCTTCGTGCTTCAGCCACGGCATCCTCTATACTGGCATCAATCTGGTCCTGCACAGCCCCATCGCGTGTCCATCCACCAGCCATAATATTGCTCCTGTGAAACCCGTGAACCAACACTCAGTAACAGCATGATACCAAAGCCACCGTGATCGGGCTAAGGTAAGGGTTCGTATTCAGACTTTTCCTGAAGATCTGGCAAAACGATAAAATCGTCGTTTATACACAACAGGGGTATACTCAGAAGGAACAGGTTGTTGCCGCTTCGTTTGCCAGGTTGGCGGGCCTAACCTTTTTAGTGTGACCCAAAATGAAAGAATCTCTGCGTATTCGGTACCAAACCATAGAGTTCGGGAACGTGGACATTCACGTGTGCACCCTGCGCGATAACCAGCAATTTGACGACCCCGACGACGTTGCTCTCAAGCTGGGCATTTCCTCTGCAACCTGGCCGATATTCGGGATAATCTGGCCCTCCAGTATGGTGCTGGCCCACCACATGGTGGATCACCCGACAGAAGGCAAGAGGATTCTGGAGATTGGCTGTGGAATGGCACTATCCAGCCTGCTGCTGAACCAGCGCCATGACGATATCACGGCCACCGACTACCATCCTGAGGTCGGCTTTTTCCTGGAACGGAACACAGAGCTGAACCAGGGCAGGGCAATCGGTTACCAACGGCTCGATTGGGCAGATAAAGTCAGCAACCTTGGCGTGTTTGATATCATCATCGGCAGCGACCTGCTGTACGAAGACGAACACATCAACCTGTTGGCAGACTTCATAAACAAGCATTCCAAACCGGCTTGTGAAGTGATTCTCGTTGACCCCGGGCGGGGCCGGAAAAACAAGTTCAGCCGGCGGATGGAGACGCACGGTTACCGTTATTCCCACACCCGGCCAGAGCATACGGACTATCTTGAAAAGCCCTTCAAGGGGCACATCCTCAGGTTCTGGAGGGAGGGCTAATCACGTCCGCTGGCAGTAGGCAGGATGCCGCCCAGCATATTTTCAACAATGGCCGCATTGTAGAAGGCCTCTACTGTGTGGATTTTACCTTCCCGCACACGAAACCACACCGCCAGCCTCACATCCCCAATGGGTTCAAAGTTGGTGCGGTAATCCAGAATTGCGAATACATGCTCACCATCGGCACTGAGCTGGCGAAGAACCAGGTCTTTCTGAATGGCCGCCATACCGAACTGGTAGGACATCATGTCGTCCCGGCTGAGGAACCGCATGTTCGGCCCCACGTATTCGAAGCCTTCAGAAACCAGCAAGGTCTTGGCCTCGTCAAAACGCTGGGCATGAATATCGGCAATAAACTGCGCCACGATGTCTTTTGGCAGCATTAACAGACTCCATTTTTCAATACAGGGATAATGTGAACGGCTCGTTGCTCCCGGATGCCGCAAAATCGGGTTTGAATGCCCCTTTTAGCCCAATGCTACCAAGGTTACACATGGGTTTCCTTGGAAATCTTCTCCGGAATCAAGCGTCAGCCAAGAGGCGGTGCAAGTTTCATCGGTTGCCACAAGATCTGTCTTTTACCGAAACCTGTCGTTATCCGTATCAAAAACACGAAGTCTGTCATTGCGCACCAGGAATCGATCATCGATGGTGAGCCACACCGGCTCGCCAGCCAGGGGAGCTTCTTTTGGCAGTCCCCGCTGGGCATGCAGATGCAGGTGCGGTTGTGAACTGTTTCCCGAGTTTCCCATCTGCCCCAGAACGTCACCGGTTTTTACCCTGTCTCCGGTTGCCACGACGATGCTTCCTTGGCGTAAATGCGCCAGGATTACGAAAAAACCCCCACAGTCTATAGCGATATGATTGCCAGCCATGTGGTTGCGGTCCATTTGCGGAACCGGCATATCTTCCAGCCCATCAACCACCAGCGCCACGTCGCCACGACACGGCGAGAGAACCGGCACGCCGAAAGTTGTGTATCTAGCGGGATCTGTCGGCTGCCAGCCATTGGTATGAAATCCCAGCGGAGTAACCCGGAAGATATCCAGAGCCTTGCTTTGGCCGCGCCACAGAAGAAAGCGCTCCACTGTCGGATTCAGGGTTTTGAGGTGTACATTGATCAACGGCGTGCTGCCTCCATGGGCAATGAGGTAGTGCCCCGGAGTAAACGGAGGGGCTATGTTCACTACCGCTTCCCCGGGCAACATCCGCCCTTTCATTGCATGCCACGTCAGGTAGCCACCGAGCAAGCCTGGCACCGTTGCGATCACGATCATGACAGAATTCGCCAATGACGCCCGCCACAGCCCGGGGCCGGGGAGGCCTTTTCGGAACAGGTGAGTAGTCGTTATAAGAAGCAGTAACAGGCCATAAGTGTAAGCCACCCAGAATGGCGGCACTGTCCAAAGAGCCGCGAGGCCAATACCCAGCAGGGCCAGCGTTACCGACACAAGCTGAAGCCCCCACGCCAGCCATCCCGCCGCCGGGTACAACGCCACCCAGGCCAGCAGCGCAAGTGGCAGAAGAACCTGTGTGAGCATTACCATCCAGGGCATGGGTCAGGTCTTTTTTCGGTTCCACCAGAGAACCAGCAGAACGGCAGCCAGGAGATTTCCGGTCAACATAAAAGGGTACATGTCTGGTGAGATTCGAAGCCACTCACCAGTAAAGTTCATCATACCGTGGAAAATCAACACTGCCAGAATGCTACGACCGGTCCGGTTGTAGACCTGCACAATCAAAAGAGTCTGGCAGATAATCATAGGCAGCCACCAGTATAGTTCCGGGTTAAAAGTGGTGTTGGCGTAATAGCCGGGGAACCACAAAAACGGTGCGTGCCAGATAGCCCACACCGTGCCGTTTACCAGGCCTGACGTTGTGGGACCGAAGTGCTGTTGCAGGGTATCCAGATAGTATCCCCGTAAGCCTATTTCCTCGATAGCCGGAAAAACAAACGACAGTAAAAGCAGAAACAGAAGCATACCCGGATTGAAAAACAGCGAGGTGTTTACATCGAGCGGTGAATCAGTGATCCCCAACCAGAGCGCCATGCCAGCCATGGCCAGATCCAGGCATAGCCAGAACAGCAGGATCACCAGCCACCAACGGCCGGGAATGCGTCGCCAGTCAACCAATCGGCGCATCAGGTCGAGAACTTGCGCCTTACCGCCTGTCAGCGCCGCCAATCCAAGCCCTGCCAACAACGGGCTGGCGCCTCCGATCAGAAACCACAACAGGTTAGGAAATGCCCACACCGACTCATCTGACAACAACACCGGCACCCAGAACAGGTAGGCCCAGCCAAGGTAAAACAGCGGAAAAGCCAGTAGCGGATGGGCGAGAACCCATTGCCGC
>JACDJA010000669.1_pt1 | contig 36632 bp, 29 predicted proteins | sample 7449241 | NCBI WGS metagenome assembly JACDJA01 (sample SAMN14253289, study PRJNA609438) | sludge metagenome | isolation source: initial anaerobic sludge | collected 2018-12-20 | reverse complement strand
GACAACCGTCGGGATAACTGCCAGATGTCCCAAGGTGCTATTTTTGGTCACAATGATATGCTGGCCATACATTTGGAACAGTTTTTCTTCAAGGGTGGCATAGAGGGGGTGGCTGATGTAGGTTTTTGAGAGGGGGAATTGTGTTCCAAAGTCGTATATGGCTTTGGAAGCGGCATCTTTCAGCCGTTTGTCCTGTTCGAGGCCCAGATAGCCCGTTGTGCCGAAGTGGTACATTTTCTTTTTATTGATGCTTATTTTTCTGCCGTGCAGGGTTTTGCCATCGGCGTAGAGATGGATAACTCCCTGGGATTTAGCGTTTGCGATAACTTCATCAACTGAATCGATAAAGTTGTTGTGCTTGATCTTGGCCATGGTAAAAGATTTTAGTGGTTAGGTGAAGATTTATGAAGGGCTGGCCCCTTTGTTTTATTAAAGGTTTGGAAATTTTGCACTTATAAACAAATTTCCCTTCGGGGCCTCACTGTTTTAATCCTTTTTAGAATATCTAAAATCCCTTAAAGAACACTTTTTCTTTTTATTCCATAAGAATGGGGCTTTAGAAAAGTACGATAAGGTATTTAATAGGATAAATTTAATATCTTAGTTGACGAGAGTGGAATCGTGAAAATAATGGAATTCAAATGGAAACCGAATACTGTAGATATTGGATACAGGATGGGATTCTCTTTGTGTACTACAAGCCCCTGGAATATTTGGACCTACAAACGGCGCAAGCCATTGTTTCTGCGCGGCTTGCATTTCAAGAAGAGGAGGCTTATCCTATTTATTGTGACACTCGTGGGATACGGGATAGCAGTAAGGAGGCGCGGGATTATTTGGCCGTGGAGGGATCGCTGATGGCCAAGGCCATTGCGATCTTTGATGACCGGGAGGTGCGGTTTATGTTTCACTATTATCTTTTGCGGAACAAGCCTATAGTGCCTTGTGCGGTTTTTGCGGACCGGGAGGAGGCGTTGGGGTTTTTGCGGGAGTTTTCGCTTTAGGCTTTCCCGAAGGGATGCCTTTGGCATAGGCTGTTCCGAGGGGATGCCTGTGGCATAGGCTTTTTATGGTTCTAGTTGGTTTAATTGTTTTGTTATGATGCGGGATGTAGATCTGTCGCGGTTAAGGGAGTTGCAGCGGGCGGTGTATGCCATGGCCGAGGGAAATTTTGACCTTCGGATTGGCAGGAGTGGGGAGGACGATATTATAGAGAGCATCATTGCCACCTTGAACATGATGTGGGAGGAGATGGGGGAGACCTTGCGGTTGTATTCGGAGCTTCATGTGAAGGAGGGGAACGACGAACGGCATTTGGTGTTTGTCTTGGATTCCCATTTCCGGATCCAGGGAGTGAGTATGGATGTTTTGGCGGTTTTGGGATATGACAGGAAGGATTTGTTGAAAAAATCCTTTTCATCATTATTGGCCCCTAATCAATTGGGCGTGTGGCGAAAGATCGGGACAAGGATAGTAGCGGGGGAGCCTTTTCGGGAGCAGCATCGGCTTCTCATTCTTGACAAAGGGGGGCAGGAACATTCTTGTAGATGTGTGATCAATACCTTTCTTTCCGAATTGGAAGGGGGGCCATTTCTTATGGTTGGCATAGCCGAGGAGTCCTTGCGGAGCGTGCTTGTGGAGGATGGGATTTCCTCGGGCAAGAGGGTGCCTGGCATGGGATACCGACCGCCGAATGTAGTATTGAGGCCCAAGGACCGTAAGGTGTTGCAGGCCATCCATGACCAGATTGTAAAAGAGGCAGAGCTGCCTTTGCCGTCGCTGGTGGAGCTTGCCCATTCGTTTGGGATAAATGAGTTTAAGCTCAAATACGGGTTTAAGCAGCTTTACGGGACGTCGGTTTTTCGATTTCAAAAGCAGGAGCGGATGCGGAAGGCGCAGACTTTGGTGGAGAACACCAGTTTGCCCATAAAGACCATTATGGGCATGTGCGGGTATGTGAACCACAGCCATTTTTCGAAGGATTTTAGGATGGCGTTTGGGATAGCGCCTCGGGATTTTAGGGGTGAGGGGTAGGTAGGGGGTAGTGGGTAGTGGGTAGTGGGTGGTGGGTAGTTATTGGTAATTGGTGATTGGTGATTGGTGATTGGTGGGGAGGGGGAAGGATTTATCATTTAAACAGAAATTATTATGGGAACAGTGGTACGGATATTATTGGTTGAGGAGGTGCCGTTGGTGCGGGACGTTTATAACTGGTGTTTTTCCGCCATGGCGGAAACGGAACGGGGTTATGATTATTCCGTTCAGGAGGCCTCGACTTGTGGGGAGGCTTTATCGTTATTAAGGGCCAGTAGGCCAGAGGGTGGATTTGACTTGGTTGTGTTGGCCTATTATCTACCACCGAGCGGAGACAAAAAATTTGCCTCTGGGGAAGATGTGGCATTTTATATCAGAAAACAGTATCCACAGACGCGCATTTTATTCAATGCGGAGATAACGGGTCCGATAATCCGGGGACTTATTAATAGGGTAAATCCGGAGGGTATTTTATTGAAGCATGAGAGCACGAGAGAAATTTTTAAAAGGGCTTGTAGGGAAATTTTAAATGGGGGCACCTATTACAGCCATGATATTCTAGCCATCATGCGAACTTCTTTTAGCGATACCATTACGCTTGATGTTTTTGATAGGAAGATTCTCAATGGTTTGGCGAAGGGGGTACGGATGGTGCAGCTTGTTGATATAATACCTTTATCACGCTCGGCTATTGCAAGGCGAAAGCGGCGATTGAAGGAAATGTTTGATGTGAGGGGGGATTGGGAATTGGTGGAAAGGGCTAGGGAGATGGGGTTTTTGTAATTGGTGATTTGTGATTTGTGATTTGTGTGGTTGGTGATGGGTGGGTAGGGGGTGGTGGGTAGTGGGTGGTGGGTGGTGGGTAGTGGGTAGTGGGTATTTTGGTAATGTTTGGGGGTAGGGGGACATGGGGGACGATGGGGACATGGGGGACGTTGGGGACGCAGGTTGCTTTGCTGCGCTCGCAAGGGGTTGTTTTTTGCTTTGGATATTGGGACGGCGAAAAAATTCCCCACCATCTTTTCCCCGGCCCTAAAGGGAGGCTGGCGGGGAATTTTTTCTTGGATAATTTATTGGTGGGGTTGTCAGGGGAGGTGATTTTTGAGGTTGCTTTGCTGCGCTCGCGAGGGGTTGTTTTTTGCTTTGGATATTGGGACGGCCAAAAAATTCCCCACCATCTTTTCCCCGGCCCTAAAGGGAGGCTGGCGGGGAATTTTTTCTTGGATAATTTATTGGTGGGGTTTGTCAGGGGAGGTGATTTTTGAGGTTGCTTTGCTGCGCTCGCGAGGGGTTGTTTTTTGCTTTGGATATTGGGACGGCGAAAAAATTCCCCACCATCTTTGCCCCGGCCCTAAAGGGAGGCTGGCGGGGAATTTTTTCTTGGACAATTTATTGGTGGGGTTGTCAGGGGAGGTGATTTTTGAGGTTGCTTTGCTGCGCTCGCAATGGTAGCGGAGGATGGGATGGAAAGTGGCGTGGGGTGTTAAGGGGGCATCATATCTTTAGGGGGTAAGATTGAGTATATGAATGCCCTGGTCGTTAATAGAGGAATTAGGACAGCTTTGATCCAAATAGTGGGATATCTTTTTATCCTTTTGTTTGTGTATGCGGCGCTGAGCAAGGTTCTGGACTTTGAGGCTTTTAGGCTGCAGTTGGCCCAGAGCCCATTGCTGGGTGCCTACGCGGGGATTATAGCTTTGGTAGTGCCTGGGCTGGAGGTTTTGATAGCTATTTTATTGACTGTTTCTCGGTTTAGGGTTTTGGGGCTTTATGCTTCTTTCACCTTGATGGTGATGTTTACGGCCTATATCTATATCATACTTAATTTCTCCGACTTTATCCCCTGCTCCTGTGGTGGGGTGCTTGAAAAATTGAGTTGGACGCAACACCTTATTTTTAATATTGTTTTTATAATCCTGGCGGGGGTAGCGGTATTGGTTACTGGCTGGTACTCATCAAAGAAAACCCTGTTTTTATTTGCTCTCCTTGCCATTTTTGGTGTTGGAACTGTCACGCTATTATTTGCCTTTTCGGAAAAGAAGATGCATCGCAACAATGCGTTTCAGCGGAGGTATATTCCACATCCCATTGAAAAGATTCACAGCTTTGACCTTCATTACAGTTCCTATTATTTTGCTGGGGCTGGAAATGGCAAAATCTATTTGGGGAATAGTACCGCTCCGCTTTTAATGACCGTGATTGATAGCAGTTTTAGGGATACCACAACTACTATGATACAACTGGATGAAATGGATCTTCCTTATCGTGCGGTGAAGCTTCATGTGATTCCACCAAAATTTTACGTTACCGATGGCACCGTGCCTATCATTTTTCAAGGCGATATTACTAATTGGAAAGCCACTACCAAAATGCAAGGGGATTATTATTTCAATCATGCATACCCCATCAATAGCTATAGATTGGCTGTACAATCCAGCAGTGCCATAAATGGAGAGAATATAATAGGAACAATTGATATAGAAGATACCTTAAAAGGAACTTTTAATACTGAACTTTTGGAAAAGCAGTATGATGGCGTGTTTGATACTGATGGGAAATTGATTTATAGTGCAAGCTTGGACAAATTAATTTTTATCTATTACTATCGAAATCAGTATATAGTCGCCAACCAAAATTTGGATTTAGGATTTCGGGGTAAGACCATTGATACCATAAGCAGGGCACAATTGGATATAAGTGAAAACAAATCGCGACAACAAAGAAAATTGGGAGGTAATTCCATATTGGCAAACAGGAATCTGGCTACTGCTGATACATTTCTATACATAGATTCACCTCGGCTTGGCAAACTAGAGCCGGAAGCTATGTTTGATGATGCAAACATAATTGATGTGTACGACCTCGTGGACCAAAGTTATAGATTCAGTTTTTATCTCTATGTCCATAAGGAAGAAAAGGCTAGAGAGTTTATTATAGTTGATGGCATTTTATATACCCTTCAGGGAAATGAGATTGTTGCCTATAAAATGGATGAAAATATTTTCCAATAAAGAAAATTCTTTGCAAAGACAGGGATGAGATCGAAAACCTGTACAATAGAGTAGATCAATATTGTTTATTTAAATTTTAGAAATTATGAAACGTTTAAAGTTCAGATTTTTATTGCCAATGGTGGCATTTATGTTTGCCATAGCTGCAGCTTTTGCCACACAAACTGACGGACAGGAGGATTTTGCTCCTGTACAGGGGTACATTTACCAAAATGGGGTATGCGTACCGAATGGAACGTGTTCCAACAACAAGGCCGCTATCTGTACGGATAATTTGGGGCGCATTGTTTTTGGACTTGGTGGACCCACTGGGTGTACCCAACGATTGAATATGGATTGGCATCCATGATTAATTTAAAATATGCCCCTATTGAGGGGCATTTTTTATAATATTTAAATATTAACGGCTTAAATGTACATTGAACCATTGTTCAATTCTTTTTGTAAGGTCTTTTTGGTTTTTGGGATCCAATAGAGAATGTTCTTCCCCTTCATAGATAAGCATTTCCACATCGAGGCCCAGACGACGTAGCGCCAAATACATGGCCTCGCTTTGGTGCCAATTGACATGATAATCCTCATTGCCGGTCCATATCAACGTAGGTGTCTTTATATTTTGGGCAAATTCCATAGGTGAGTTTTGTTTATATTCCTGTTTGTACTCATAGAACGATCTTTCCATTTGCCATTGGTTGTGCTCATAACTTCCGTATTCAGGCGTTCCAGTATTCTCGGCAATCGTATGATAGGAAGACACTATATCAAAAACTCCAGCCCCAATTACCGCTGCTGAAAAAATATCAGTTTGGGTAATTATAAATGCCGCCTCATAGCCTCCAAACGAATGTCCGAACAAGCCGATACCCTCTTTTTTAATTATTCCTAATTCCAAGACTTTTTTAATGGCGGCCAAGGTACAGTCAGTTGCGGAAATGCCGGGATTTTGTTTTTGTATCCTGATATCGGGCTGTAGCACAAAATATCCATTGGCGGTATAGTTTCTATAGTTAAATCCAATATCACTAAAAAGATCTGGGTTTGTATAGTATTGCAGGTAGGGGGCTGCCATTTCATATATATGGACAATCATTGGATATTGTTTACCTGACTCATAATTATCGGGATAATGGAGGAGGCCGTGTAATTTTTCTCCCTGCTCGTTTTTAAAAGATATCATTTCAGTTTTGCCAATCTTGAATGTTTCCTGTTGGGGATTGGATTGGAAAAGCAATTTGGACTTTTTTCCATTCCATAAATAAAGGGCAGGAGGGGAATCGTTTTTTTCCTTTATAAAAACATAGGAGTCGTTGAATTTAGCCTTACGCAATTCTGAACACCTTCCCGTGGAATTAAGAAAAGAGTCTATTTTACCATTTGGCTTGAGGAGTGAAAAACCGTGATTGAACAGGGAGTCCGTTGTAGCTAGCACCAAATTATTATCTAGGTTGAAACCCCAAAATTTATCCTTTTTTCCAATAGGATACACCCCCTGATATAAATTTTTATATTCGCGGTAATTTTCCCTTCCATTTGTTAGGCGGATTGGTGGGGAACCATTGGGATTTAATTTCCAGATGTCCCATTCATCGTAAATTAAAAATTCATTGGATTGGGTCCAACCCATTTTTCCGTAGGACAAACTCAAATCAGGGTTCCAGGGCATTTTTTGGTGCTGCTGGTTATCCATAGTGTACGTCCACCATTGGCCATCCTTTGTGTAGGCAATATATTTCCCATCCGGAGACATAATGGATGCGTCTAAATGAGTGCTCAGTTTTTTCGCAAATAACTGACTCTCTTCAGTCTCAAGATTTTTTATATAGTAATCAGCGGGTGGAGTTTCATTAAACTGGGGCTCATACGTAAGCGGGTTAAAGGTAATGGCAAACTTTTGGTCGCCTGTAAGCACCGACCTGGGGCGTTCCGGAGTCTCAATTTGGATGATTTTTTTGGTATGTGGCCACCAAACCGCCAATCTAGTTTGATTATTGAATTCCCAGTCCAGTTGCCGCTGGGAATAGATCATTTTATCGGCACCTTTCCACACCTGAACCTTTACGGTATCCGTGTAAGGGTCTAAATCCTGTTTCTTGTTTGGATGCATATTAAAGAAAACCCTTTTTCCATCATCAGAAAAAGCAAGTCTGCTTTTGCTTATTTGCATAGCATTTGCAGCAGGCAAATCAATATCAGCAATATTCTTGAGCATTGGATACTCCGCATTTTCGAAATAATATAGTCTTTGTTTCTCTTGTATTGTCTTTTCCAAAAATGCTAAGGCGGTGCCGCTACTATTCCAAATAGGAAAGAAATATTCGGATGAATTGCTTGATAGGATCACTGCACTCTGCATTGTGTTGAGGTTCAATAATTCGATACTCCTCTTGAGAGCGTCCTCTTTAATGATGGCGGCAAAATTGCCTGTTGGGTTGAAAAGAATCTCCCTAACACCAAGAATGGAAAGTATATTTTTTCCATCGCTATTAAAAAGGGTTAGGGGTCCACTTTCAGTATTGGGGCTATAACAAGCGAGATACTTGCCGTCATCGGAAAACACGAAACCTTGTGCGGCTGTCCATTCCAGTTTGTTACTGTTAAGATGCACAATGCCTACCCCATTTGTATTATTTAAAAATGCAAATAATGCCGGATTCTTGGCAGGGGCGAATTGCCCGCTATTGGATCCTGGCAATTGCTGGCGTATTTTTCCATTCTCATCCATTAGACACAGGGTATCTTCATCGTGTTTGTAATCCAACCAATAGGATATCCATTTACCGTCTCCCGAGATCAAAGGTGCTCTTAAGGTGTGCCACATATTAAAATCTTTGGGTTGTACCAATTTCTTTTTTGGCCCCTGCTGTCCCAATGTGGGACAGGAGGCCAATAAAAATGAGGAAACAAACAAAAAAATTGAGGTGATAGCAAAAATATTTTGCTTTTGGATTATATCATAAACTTTCATTAATATCCAGGATTTTGTGGGTTAAGATTGGGATTTAACAATAGTTCCTTTTGGGGAATGGGCAAAAGCACATCGGTATCTTTCCAGCCCGGTTTTATTGGCTGTAACTCCTGTGTGGCGGTGCCAGTTCTTTTAAGGTCGAACCATCTGTGGCCTTGCTCAGAAAAGAACTCGAATCTGCGTTGCCGCATCAATTCGTTCCTGAGCTCTTCCGGGGAACTTGCAGAAGTAGGCTGGAGTCCTGCCCGCTGCCTTATCATGTCTATATCCTGCTTTGCCTCTTGCAACCTGTCTAGCTGCAAGGATGCCTCTGCTCGAATAAGAAACTGTTCGGCCAGACGGAGCTGAATTGAATATTCGGTGCTAACACTCCCATACATATTCTGTTTGTATTTATAGGGGTGGTACCAAGTTGTGATGCCATCAGAAATTTCACGAGTCCATACGTCCTTTCTTAGGTCTCCGGTTTCAAAATCCGTAATGAAATCTTCAGTAAGTGCATAAAGCAATGGAGGACCGAAGTCAAAGATGAAGGTCTGTGCCTCCATAGTGGGATATCCCTCCATTTGCGGTTTTATTTGCCAAATAGTGGAAGGGCTTTCCTTGAGAAATACGGTATTTAAATCCTGTTGTAATATATAGTTTCCATTGGAAATAACTGTATTACTCTCTGACCAAGCATTTTCCCATTGGCCGATATATAGATAGAGACGTGCAAGAAGCGCACTTGCTGCTCCTTTTGCTGCCCTTGTCCGTTCGCCGCTATTGTCTATATCGGGCAGGAGGTTTTTTGCCTGTAATAGATCGTTCTCCATTTTTCCATATACTTGCTCAAGTGCCATTCTGGAAACTGAGGCATTTTGGATATAATCTGTGGTTTCTATATAAGGAATGTCGCCGTAAATTTGGGCAAGATAAAAATGGAGATACCCCCTGAGGAAAAGGGCTTCTCCCCGATAGGGGGCAATTTCCTCCTCGCCCAATGGGGAGCTGCGTAATCCCTCAATAATGGAATTGACCTTAAAAAGTAAAGTATAGCTAGTATTCCAAATATTGAATACCGCACTGCTAGGAGGCAGGACGGTATGGTTATAAAAGGCATTGTCCGTTTCTGAGGTAGCACTGTAAGTATCGAGTTCATCAGCATATAGACCCAAAAGGACAGTGATGCCATGTGGTCCCCCGGTTACGGGACTATTATCACGTAAACCAGAATATATGTCGGCCAAGGCCGCATTTATTGTAGCCGTATCCTCAAAAATTGCATCCTCTGAAAGGAGGTGTTCCGGAAAATCGGGCTCCAATGCTTTTTCGCATCCCAAAAGTAATCCGCCAAGGGCAATGAGCAATGCCATCCTTAGCATCCATTTCAAGGAGGTTTGTCCGTAATATCTAGTATTTAAATTCATAACGATAATTTTAAAATGTTAGTGTAAAACCCGCACCCAACCATCGGAGCGCAGGGATAAAGCCTTGTGTCTGTTCTGGATCCTGCCCTTTAAAGTCAGTTAAGGTGAAAAGATTTTGTCCTTGAATGAAGACTTTGGTACTGGATGATTTGGTTATAAGGTTCCTAAGGTTATAGGCGAGGGAGAGGGTTTTGAGCCTGATATAGGAAGCATCGCTAAAGCTGGCATCGCTATCCTTGAAATTTATGGAGGCGAGGGTGCGCTCATAATTGGCCCCAGTGGTATAAGCCTGGGTATTTGTTTGGTCACCGGGGGCAGTCCAGGCATCCAATACATCGATTGACTGATTTACCTGTGCGCCGGGGGTGGTACCAAATATGTTGCTGTTTTCTGCCAGTTGCTTGTTGAACTGAAGGAACAGTTGCAGTTCCAAGTTTTGAAATTCCAAGGTATTGGAGAGGCCGCCGTAAAATTTTGGGGCGAGGTCCACGATCTTTTGGCTATCCTCTGGCACACTTATTTGGCCATCGCCATTATAATCCTCAAAGGTATAGACCCCCGTTTTGGGATCGACACCTGTATAGTGCAGTACCTTTCTAATGGTAATAGGTTTCCCTATAACATAGCTATTGGCATAGGTGCTGTTTTCGAGGTTGGGGAATTCCAGAAGTTTGTTGCGCGGAATGGTCAGCGCAAAAGAGGTGGTCCATTTCCATTTTTCGGAATTGATATTGCGGGTAGTGAGCTCAAACTCCCAACCGCTATTGGCTACTAGCGCATCCAGATTTCCGAGAATACCTCCAAAGCCTGTTGTGGCCGGTAATGGAATCTCTACCAATTGGTTTGAGGAACGGTTGTGGTAGTAATTAACGGTAGTGTTTAATCTATGGTCAAAAAGCCCAAGCTCGAGGGCTATTTCGGCTTTTTTGGTAACCTCCCACCCAAAATCGGGATTGTAAAGGGAGGTGGGGTAGAGGCCAATGGTACCATTATAGGAGGTGCCCGAACTGCCATAGGAGTTCAGGTAGCGGTAGTCGCCAATCTGGTCGTTTCCGGTGGAACCATAGCTGCCCCTGAGTTTTCCGTAGTTGAGGAAGGAAATGTTGTTTTTAATAAAATCCTCTTCCGAAAAAATCCAAGCGGCCCCTATAGCGCCAAAGTTGGCGAAACGGTTATTGGGACCGAATCGGCTGGAGCCGTCCCTTCTACCCGTGAGGTTGATGATGTACCGATCCATAAACGTATAGTTTACCCTTCCGAAAACAGCCTGATATTTATATACCCGTTTAGAATCCTCGGTTATCTTTATAAAATTGGCTGCTGCCGCGTTCATGATTTGGGCGTTGCTTGAAAAACCCTCGGCATACTGGGTGAGGATGCTCGACCTATCGTTTTGGGCTGAATAGCCTAAGAGGACATCCAGCTTACCCATAATGGTTGTATAGCTATAACTCAATTGAGGTTCCACGATCCATGAACTAGCGCTTCCCGCATTTGAATACGCTGAAGAGAAAAGGCTGGTAAAGCCATATATTGGTGGATATAAGGTATGTGGAAAGGTGTGATATTCCTCCAGATTGGTATCTTGGTAGCCGAGGTTTGTTTTTAGGCTCAGATTTTTGAGCAATTTTAGATCCAACATCAGATTTGTTAGAAGACTGTTTCGCTTAGCACGGAGATCGCCCTCCAGTGCTCCCAAGGGATTGTTGAAGGTGCCATCTTCCCAATTGAGCGAGCCGTCCTCGTTGTATAGGCTTGGCGCATTTGGAGGCAGGATAAGGGCCTGATAGCTTAAATCGGCATCTGGAAGATCATTGTTTTCATGGGAATATGCGAGGGAGAAAGAGAGGTTTAATCTATCATCGGCAGTGCCATGGTTTACATTAGCCAGACCGCTAGCCCTTTTATAGCTCGTGTCCTCAATAAAGACTGAAGATTCATTCCTATATCCACCACTTAGGAAAAAAGAGGTTTTATCATTTCCGCCGCTGATGGAAGCCTGGTAATCCTGATAATAGGCAGTTCCTCCTAGCAGTTCGTCCTGCCAATCCATATCGCGATCCTGGCTCCATGTTCCGTTTACATCGTAGGCGTAGGGTGGATATTCGGTTATTCCATCATTTTGAAATGCCTGTTGCCTCATTTGAAGGTACTGTGCCGTATTCAGTAGCTTTTGCTTTTTAGCTATTTGGCCCAGACCACTTTTTGCGGTAAACGTATAGGAAGTATTTTCCTTCCTGCTTTTCTTGGTGGTAATCAATATCACCCCATTTGCACCACGCGACCCGTAAATGGCGGTGGCATCGGCATCCTTGAGCACTTCAATGTTTTCAATATCGGAGGGGTTTAAAAAACTGAAAGGGCTAAAATCACCATTTGGCAGGGTGCTTCCCGACACATCTGTGGAGCTGAGGCTTTGGGAGCTAAAGGGAACGCCATCAATAATATACAGGGGTTGCGAGCCTGCCAAGATGCTGCCCTTGCCACGAATGAGCACATTAAACCCACTTCCGGGCACCCCACTGTTTGGGGCAATATTTACTCCCGCCATTCTACCTTGCATCGCAGCCAGTGGGTTCAATACCGTTTGGTATTCTATCTCGGATGCGGTTATCCGGGAAATGCTTCCTGTCTTCTCCCTATCGGTAACCTTATAATAGCCCGCATTGATAACTACCGCATCCAAGGCCTGAGCATCCACCTCCATAATAACATTTAAAATATGGGCATTGCCAACTGCGACTTCCTGGGTTTTATAGCCCACATAGGTAAATACAAGCGTATCGGAAGGTTGTGCAACAATAGTGAAATGGCCCTCCAAATGAGTCTGGGTGCCTTTGGTGGTGTTTTTTATAACAATATTTACTCCAGCCAAGGCCATTCCCAATGAGTCGGTTACAACACCCTTTATACTTTTTTGTTGGAACGCTTTGCTAATTCGGCGGGTTATGGTGATATAATTGTCTTTGGTTTCGATTATATTGAAATCGGCTGGAGGAAGACATTGTTTTAATAGGGGGATAACCTTGATCGTACCTTTTTTTAGCTTTATTTTCGGCAATGCCTTGAAAATATCGGCCTGGTAGATAAAGGTGTATTCTGTTTGTTTCCCAATAATATCCAACACTTCATGAATGGTGAGGGTTGTGTCTTGGGTAATGGTGACTTTTGAGTTTTGGGGAATAAACCCATTTGGTGTAAAACCAAGGAGGGTGGTGCAACTAAGGATAAGTATAGTCTTTAGGACAATTTTCGGAAGGGTTCCTTTTTTAAAATTCAGTATCTCTATTAATTTAATTTCCATAAATTTGTGAATTGATTGGTTAGTATTCCAATTATGAAGGGGGTTTTGGCTTTGTACTTTCCAGGTAGCAGCCTTCTCCCTTCTTTTTTATCTGATGGTAATCGTTTTGTTTTTTATCTCATAGGCACTAATGGTGTTTGTGGTTTTAATTCCGTCCAGGATTTCAGCGAGCGTCTGCTTTTTACTCAGAAGCCCGCTGAACTGGACAGTTTTCAATGTTGGGGAGGCAATAATAATTTCTACATCATACCATCTGGATAGCACGTGCATGATGTCTTGTAAGGGTTTGTCCCTAAAATGGAAATAGCCCTTTGTCCATGCGATAGCATAGTCCACATCAACAATCTTTTTGTTCAACACTTTGGCTTGAAAATCAAAAACTGATTGTTCACCCGGCTGTAGTTCCTCTTTCCGGTCATTGGCGGTTACTAGGACTTTCCCTTCTACAAGGGTAGTGTATATTTTATGTTCGTCGTTATAAGCCTGGAGGTTAAATTGGGTGCCAATCACATCTATTTCTTGGCCTTGAGAGATGATCTTAAATACATCTCCTTGATGTTTAGAGGCAGGAGACACATTTAGATAGACTTCCCCATATAACAGTTCGATGGTGCGTGTAGATCCTGGCTGGAAAGCAACGGGATATTTTATTTTGGTATCGGCATTTAACATTACCTCAGTGCCATCAGCAAGCTTAAGTTGATATTGCCCTCCTCTTGGGACTATTAGATAATTAAAGACTGTGGATAGAGGAGTGTTTACATTTGAATATTCCAGTCTATCGCCATTGCTTTGGGCAAGTTTATTTTTAAAGGGTGTTTCAGCACTTAATTCCACTTGGGTGCCATCTTCTAGTATTAATACCGCCTTATCTGTCGCAGGTTGGATGGATGTCTGTACAATATCATCTTTCTCAACATTTTGGAGATGGTTGTAGGTGAGGTAGGAGACTGGTATCAATAATAAAGCGATGGAGGCGGCTTTATATATCCATTGTCTTCTACTTTTTTCTGGTATTTCAAGTCTGGAAACTACTTTTGCCCAATCATTCTCTACATCTATTTCTTTTAACTTGGCAATTTGTTCTTCTACCACGGGTTTTGATAGATTCACTCGTATACGTTGTTTAGTTTCTTTACTCAAATAATTGGCTTCCTCTAGGGCAGAAGATTCTTTATCCTTTGAAAGGGCTTTGGCCAATTTTTTTGCTAGATCAAAAATGCGGTCGTTGATGGTCATGGGGGTTCTTTTATACCTATATAACAACGTTTGGGGGGAAGTGTCTAAAAAAAATTGTGAAAATGACAGTAAATTGTTTGGGGACGGGGGATTAACGATTTTAGAAAAGAGAGGCGAGACTAGAGAGTAGAGACTTATTTGAATAATGAATAACGATTAACGAATTATGAATAACAAATAATGAATAACGAATAACGAATAATGAATAACGATGCTGATTAACGATTACAGATTAAGTATCTAATAGTAAATGGTTTTTTATAAGAATACTTGTTTTATTATTAGTGATGGCGGATCAACAATTTATAATATTTGATTGTTTTTAGAAGAACCGGAACCATATTGTTCTTCTAAAAACAGAAAGTGAAAAATGAAAGATAAGATTTTAAAGGACCTAGAATAGTTTTTAATTTCTGGTGGGCTATGCTTTTTTGGGTTCTTACGGTGCTGGGGGTGATGTTTAGCTCTTGGGCGATTTCATTGGTGGTGTAATTTTGTAAGGAAAGGGTGATGACTTTTGCGGCTTTTTTAGGTAGGGCATCTATGGCTTTGTAGAGTAGGGCATAGGTTTCTGCGGAAACCACTTCTGCGAAATAATAATTTTCGGGCCGTTGAGCCGCTAGATCAATACTGACGGTATTGACAATTGTTATATACTGTTTGCTTTTGAGGTGGTTGAGACAGGCGTTTTTAACCGTGGTATAGAAATAACCTTTGGTAGTGTTGGGATTGGTGAAAAGCGGTTGTTTTTCCCATATTCTAATAAATACCTCTTGAACGATGTCCTTGGAAGTATCCATATCGTCCAAATATTTATTGGCGAAAAGGCATAGGGGAGGGTAGAGCGACTCGAAAAGTGCCTTGTACTCCGCCAAATTCTTGAGATGTGTTGCATCCTTGGGCATAGCATTGCGGTTTTAAGGGGAGTAAAATTTCCCAGCGCTAGCTGTACTGTTTACCTTGATAAGCAGGCCGTTGAATTAAACTGCGCCACAATGCCATGGGGGCTAAAAACCCATATAAAAAGTAGGCGCGGAACTCAACTTACCGACCTGGGGTACTGGCATACCTTACCACGATAAGAGAGCCCACGCCCGGGACGTGAGCCTTCTACTTATCCTCTCGTGGTTTTAAAAACGCCAGTTTTCAAGTCGAGATTCAAAGCGAATGCTTCTAGTTTTTTGCTCTTAGAAGAATCGCAAATTTAAAATAATACTGCTAATGTAATAATAATATTTTAAATGTAAGCAAGTTGGTTGACAAAAAATTTACAGTTAAGTTGAAAATTGCAATATGGCACGGAAAGAGACAGACGAATTTCAACTTAACCAACAAATTGCTTCAAGGATAAGGGAGTTAAGGATTAAATGCGAGCCAATTCAAGCAAAATTTGCCAAAGAAAACTTATTAGATCGCCAGTTATTGAGTAGATGGGAAAGTACTACAGATGAACGCGGGGTGTCGATACATACGATTAAAAGGTTTTGTAATATGATTGGAATCTCTCTTGCGGACTTTTTTGATGATGAGCTATTTAGATAAAAAATTAGACTTTATTTTTTTAAAAAATAATATGTCTGTACATATAATTAAGCTCAAATAAAGCACTGGTTTTTAATCCATTTATTTATAAGATTTCAAATGATCTTAATGTAATCTTATCTATACTATAAAATTATTACCTTGTTGAGATAAAATTAAATTTATAAATCATGCCATTAACATTAGATATATATACAGCTCAGGAAGTCGGCGCAAATGGAAAAATAACAATTCCTTCAAGACTTCTAGCTAAACTTGAACTTCATCTACCAGATAATACAGTATTAGATAATAATTCTGCTCAGGATTTAAGAAAACAACTACTTAACATAGCAGTGAATTATGCTCTAGGACCAGGAGAGGTTGTGCAATAAATGAAGTTATCATATAAGATTTTCAAAAACCCGAACATACTTTACGTACTATATCCTTCTTAACAAGTCTAATTTATTTGCGGTATACTCTTATGTGTACTTATAATTCGCTTCTACAACGTTGTTAGCAGGCTTTCTCCTACAGCAAGAAGTCTTTTTCAGACTGCGCATTAAACTGAGGAGAATATCTATATACTGATTTAGTGGTAGCCACAATATGTGAAGGGTTTTAAAAATCTTACGGCTTTCCGTGAGGGGAGGTTTTTTTAATAAACAGTTAACAGTGGGCAATGAGCCTTAAGTATATGCGACCAGTGCAATGAGTAGTAGGAGTAAGTAAATCTACTTTACGATTTCCACTGATGTTTAGGGATTTGTTTTATACGTAAAACAAAATCAATAACTTATATTCATAATTTGGGATAAGCATATAGGATTAAATACTTATGTTTCTCCTCTTGTTCTTTCTAGCTGAAACCATTCGGAAATCTAGTTAATTTAGTTTTACTGGTCATTTAAAATGCTTTATTTCTTTTATCGTATATGTATATATAATATTTAAATCTTAATATCTACAATTATGACTATTGAAAAATTTATGACAGTACATCTAGATGGCATTAAAGACATGATTAAAAAGAAACTTCCCAAAGATAAATTTGATTCGCATGAATTTATTAAAAGTTTTGCTAAAGAATTTGAGGATACATATGTCAGTTTTTTAAGTAATTATGATGGAAACAATCATCGGACAGTTCACTTCCAAATTGCTAATTACATACGTAAAAACATGGAATATCTGAAAATTCAGAAAAATGGTAAAAGAAACAGTGATAGTATTTTCGGAAGGAATGTGCCAAATGAAGAATGGATAAAGATAAATTAATAAACACTGTACATTACTCTGGTAACCGTTGCATAATCCATAATTTTTAAAAACTGAACCAATATAAGCCGCTTATAGCGGCCTATATTGCTTTGGCACCCTCTAAAAATGAATTAGATGACGGTTCTATTTAGTAAAAAACTTTATATTTGGTATTCTCGTCCTTTGGCCACCGAGGCTTTATACATGGGTGTGGCTTTTAAAGACATCATTGTATAATCGCATATAGAAATTGATTTTTTCCCTGCTGGATATTTTAATTAGTTATTTTCAATACTAATATACCTAAAAAATGAAAATATTTTTTCTGCTTTCCATCTTCCTAATAATTAATACAAATGCTTATGCCCAAGATGATAGTATTTTATTCTATACCGACGAAGATCTTAAGCCATTTCTACAATTTTCAAAAGCAAATGATCAAAACTATACAATGGGCTTAGGGTTTGGGTATGCATCACCAAAACTTAATGGTTCCTATATTTTTAGGCCCGTAGACCTAATTGACCGAATCTTCATCCCTGAAAAATTTCGCAGTAATGATAACTTACTACCTGCTAGTATCACATTGAATGGAACAGCGTTTACTCCAGATGAATTGAGAGAGAGTAATGTTATAACTGAAGATCGCCCTTACGCTTTCTTATTGTATGTATCAACCAGAAAACTATACATAAAGGATAAATCGTCCTTTTCAACCGAATTCATTTTCGGCATATTAGGGTTAAACCTTGGAAAATGGGTTCAGACTGGGATTCATAAACTTATGAACGATAATAACACTCATGAGCCCTATATTCCAAGAGGATGGCACAACCAAATTTCAAACGGAGGTGAACCTACATTCTTGTACACAATTAATTACGAAAGGTTAGCATTACAAAGTGCATATTTTGAATTTAAGTATGGAGGGCAAGGAATGGTTGGATATTACACTTGCGCAAATATTCAAGCATCCGTTCGTTTTGGTTTGCTTGATAGTCAAAAATGGACGCAAAACTATAGTCCATTGGGAAGTGGGAATAAAATTTTTAAAAATATGGAGGATGAAAAGAAATTTGAATTTTTCTTATTTGGGAGTATTAAACCAACAGCTTTCGTTTATAATGAAATGTTAAACGGTGGATTTAGACATTCCAGTCATACACTAAGTTGGAATCAAGTAAATCATTTTGTAGTGGAATGGAATACAGGGGTAGGTTTGAGCATACCAACTTATAATAAAACAAATAGTATCGATTTATTTTGGACTGTTAATGCTGGGAGAACTAGTGAAATTAATACGGCACTGTCTAGGGCACATGAATGGGGAGGAATTTACGTAACCTATACATATTAGAAAATATAACCGAGATAAAAAGTACTACTATAATATTAAGAAACTGGTGTATAATCTTATAAATTTTAAGAACCAACTAAAATAAGCTGATTTGAGTGGCTTTGTTTTTTCTGGATGAAAATACAACAGGTTGTTTTTACCTTCAGTAAAAAACTTTATATTTGGAATTCTCCCCGATTAGAATACAGGATGTTACGGTTTTTCGGGATAAAGTAATACTTCATTGACTTATATTTTGAAATAAATCTAGATATCATATTTGTCATATAATAAATGTGTATTGTAAAACCAGATTTTAGCATTAATTTGAATGGTAAATGTTAGAAAAACCTGAAGAAATAATGAAAGTTGTTTATACCACCCACCTGTGAAATTCTAAAAGCAGATGGAAAAAGCGAGTTAGTTGAACTTCTAAATAATTCTGAATTAAATATTGAAGAAACTGGTTATGACAATTGGAATGGTGGTATTTATTTTTTCACTCTTTATTTGAATGTTGATATTGAAATATTTGTAAAAGTCAGAGAACGAATTGAGAAAATTGAGGCTGAACTTTTAGTTTCGTTTGAAATTGGAACTCGTCATTTGGATAGTGAATCTATTTCAAGAGTAAGAATCGTACCGAAAGCTCAACCAAAAAATGATTGGGCAAAAATTTTAGGTTTAACTTCAAAAAATGATTTGCTTCGAGATATAGAGTGTCTAAAAAAAACAATGATATCGGTTTCAACTGGAGGTCAACGAATACAGGAAATAAATGAGGAGTATAAAGAAAAATTTAATTCTGTCAATAAGGCATTACAAAGGTTAGGATTTCAAAATCCAAATCAGTTTAAAGACCTGTGGGATTGGTATGGTAAATGGAGCTCTGACTTTTCGACATACCGAGAAAGACGTGCATTTATTAGAGAATTATATAGTTCGCTAGTTCAAACTCTGATGGAAACTGAAGAAGAAGGGTCAATTAGTGTAATGGTAGATTTAAAAGGTTGGGAAAGACTAGAACGATCAGTTCGAGAAATTAGAAAAAGACAAAGTGAAGCTTCAAAAGAAGAGCAATTTTAAGTTATTGGATTATTATGTAGAGAGACAATAATAACTTTAGCACAATCCGTTTTTATTGAAGAAAAGCACCCGATTTTAGATAACACTAAAGTGAGTAAAACAGATGCTAAAAGAATGTTAGAAGCATATATCGCAGTTGAATTATCAGGTTCTTCGAATAAAATATTAAGACAATATGTTCGCTCAACTTTAGATTTTGCTAACGCATTGACACATAAAAGGACTGCAACTAAAAAAGATGCTTCTTTGTGTTCAATAGCAACATTATCATTAATTAATTTTATTGGAACAAATGAAGGAAGAATATAAAGTTATAAAGAAGCAGCCGTAGCTCAGTAAGGTAGAGCGCTTGCCCATAAAGCAAGAGGTCGCAGGTTCGATCCCTGCCGGTTAATACTATTTAAGAATGGTATTAACCGGTGTGGTAGAACAAAAAAATTTATGCCAGACGCTAACACACATAAACACTATGAGGCATATGTAAAAAATGTCCAGGATTTTCTGATTGCTGAAAAGGAATTAAAGAGAATAATAAATCGTGCATTAAAAACAGGCAAAAATCAAACCGTTGAGATTCAAACTAAACTATATGCCTTGCTTTATTCTACATTCTCAGAATCGCGTTTTATGAAAGTAATTTTAACACCCTATGGATTTGAGCAATATGAAGTGGATGAAATTTTAAAACAATCTTCGATTCTCGAAAAATGGTTAAAGTGTTTAGAGTTAGCTTTTAGAAAGTTCAATCAAACAAAGAAAGGTTCTGAAATTCCGAATAAAAAGTTAGAACTGTCTCGGATAATAAAAAAATACGTTTTAAACCCCAGTGTTTTAAGGAATAAAATTGCTCACGGTCAATTGACTGTAGCATTAAATAGCAAAAATACTTCTTTGAATTCTACCATTACTAACGAAATACAAACATTAGATTTTGTGGAAATCAGTAAATGGTTTGTGATAAACAAGTCTTTATGTGATATTTTGGAAGAGTTAATTGAATCGCCAAACAAGGGACATTTTAGAAATTATTATACTCGATTTCAACAATTGGAATCATATATCTTGAAAACAAAAAAATGGACGACAGAATCAAAAATGAAAACTAAGAAAATGAAAAAACTGCCGCCAAAAAAAGGTCTGAATTGAAAAATGAATCTTTTTAATTCAATTTAGAAAATTTCTAACACTTGGTTATCCCGATTTAGCAAACGCAAATTTGAGTCATTAGTTAAATTTGGTACTCATTTAAATTGCAGGATCTTACGGTTTTGCGTAATGAAATAATACTGCATTGATTTATATTTGAAACTATAAAAAAATGGTTGCGCTATGTGTGATATATACGCACTGGATTGAAATGTTCAAATTGAGGACAATTTTGATATATAGCTCTAATTATATTTGTAGATGAAAAAAGTTGGAAGAAACGATCCTTGTCCCTGCGGAAGCGAGAAAAAATTCAAAAAGTGCTGTATAGACATTTACGGAAAGGATAATAGACGACCAAACCCTTCTTCAAATGCAAATAAGTCTCAATACTCAGAATATCTGAGAAAGCACGAAACCGGTCATGTATTGGATTTAGTTACGGCGTTACAACTAATCCCAGAAAATTATGGTAAAAACGTACGCATTGAATTAATTGCTGCTGAAGCTGTAAAGAGCCTGTCAACTGGTAAACCAGGAGATTATAAAAGACTCCGATCCATTGTAGCCCTCGAATTTCCCAGTCATCACAATGAAGACCCACCGGAAGAACTGTTTACTGAAAACGTGTTATTTCATGGTGGAAATTATACTGTTATGCCCGGAATAAACTCATATTCCGTAGACATTTTCAAGTATCTTACTGGAACTATTTACACCACCCAAAATAACCTCTCAGAAGAGTTTAAAGATAAAATTTATCAAGGAGTCTCGCTACTATTAAATACCGGAGCAATCATGTTTGAGAGGGCTCAATTGAAACGAAACTTATTCGTTGAAAATCTTGAAAAACCTCTGGAACTACCTGAGAACCTTCCACGTCTTAGTTTTAGTAGTGATGAGATTGAGGCAATCTGTAAAGAAAATAACATTGTCCCAAATACCATTGACCAATTCGTTACCGAACCAAGTGAGCCTAATCTTGATGACCCCTACCTCTCTCCGCTTATTTACAAACCCTTTGTGGTTTTTGAGGAGGAATATTATTTTGTGCTCCCATCCTGCCAAGTGTCAGCTCTAAATGAATTTATCCTTACCAATTCAAAAAATCACAATGTTCGTGATGAGATCCATAAACTTTGCCACGAAAGCATTTGGAGAGACATTTGGAAGGCATGTGATAAAATGGGGTGGGCGTTAACTGACATTTCATTACCAGAAAAATCTCCTAAGCAATCGATTATTGAAGGTATTTTCCAGTTTGATGCTTACATGCTCGCTTATGTATGCTATTCATTCCCTCCTGTGCTTCAAAGCTCCCAAGAAATGTATTCTGAACAAAATGGTGATTTACTGGCAGGCGATAGCTTAAATAGCAGAATGAATGTCGTAATCACTGAACTTAAAGGGCGGAAGGAGCTGGAGGGTTATCAATTCCTTACGTTCATTCTTACCAATTCAATGGGTGGATTTTCTGCAATAAGCATTAACAAACCCCAGAAATATGAACAAAGAACATGGTTCAATGTCTTTGATTTTCTCACCCTTGCTTATGCGGAGGAGTGGGATAGATTGGACTTATGGAAGTATGCTAAGGTCTATGAATCTACAACCCAAATAGCCCGGATAATGGCTACCTCGCCAATAGATTCTTATGCCACTTACAAAAGAAACGGGGAAACCTTTTATCTATCTGACGAAGCAAGATTTAACTTCCTCTCCATCGTGTCAGGCGATGGTGCAGATTTCACCCGCAAAGCAAAGATTAACGCAGACGTTCATGGGGCACTTAGCCTGATAGATGGTAGTTTAGCCTATCAATCTGTGAGACGTTATCAGGATTATGCTCCCATTTTTAAACCTGTGAATCAGAGAATTCCGTATGAAATGCTGCTTGAATCTTATGATTTCCCGATATGGGTGCAGAACTATCAAGCAAGAAGCCAAACCGAAGCCGGATATGTTGAGCATTTAGCGGATGCTATCTGCTTTTGGTTAGACAGACTTCTCCCGGCAATAAATCAGCAAGTTGATGGAAAAATTGGTCCCGTGCTAAACATCGTGCTTGAATTTGATCAATCCTACTTCAATCCGTTGACTCTAGAACAAGTAGACTCTAAAGAAGCCCTAAGCCTAAACTTGCAATGTACTTACACCGAGGGCATATTAACAATCAGTATACCAAAACATATCCGAAAACTCTTTATTGGAGGTGACAATACAGGTGAAAGGGCATTTATGGCTGAAATTATTTTAGCACTGAATGTTATACCTGGTATTACTTTGAGTGATCAGTACGTTTCAGACAGTATCAATCAACATATCACACTTGGCCAAGCAAAGATGATCCTATTACTTGATACAAGAACCAACTTGCAGCTCGACAATCGCTGGCTGCTTCCCTCAGTTTATATCAGCGATGCTGAGATAAACCTTTTGCTAGATAGGCTTGTTAACATAGTTAATCCCCCAGATCCTATTCCTGAGAAATTTCAAAGTGCTAGTGACAAAAAGGAGTTTTGTAATTACGTTGTATTACGGTTGGTGCAGCATCTCATTGAAAAGTTAAAAGAATTCAATGGAGAATCCTTGATAAGTAGATTGATTGACGTTAATGAGCGACTCGTGCACAACAGAGAGTTTAGCAAAATCAAGACTGCTGCGGAAATCCACTGTTTCGGAAACGACGAAAAGAAGTTGGAGAAAATTCTCAAAAAACAAAGAAAATTAGTCAATACATCCCTAGCTACACGATGTTTAATTGAGTTCGCAGCTTTAGTTCCGAAAAAAGGCGATCGCAAACCAAGCCTCGACCAATTAGATGAACTGCTCACCATTATGAACGAAATTCTAAACTATGGAATGCTTAGTGACACGCTGCACTTTGGGATGGATAATCCTGAAATGGGCCTGCTTCCTTCAGGACGAATCGGAATATCAAAAGAGTTCTTTGATCAAAAACTACAACCCTTTCATAAAGACAACACGATTGCAAACATTGAAGCACAGCTAGAGGCCTTTTCGGGACAATTTGAAACGTACGCATCCAAGGAAAAAGATACTGATACAGATTTAATGTTAGACAAGATGGAGGAAGCATTCTTGGAAGATTGGGGCATTGACTATTCCAACCTGTTGGGTATATGTATACAGGCAGCGGCCATGGCAGAAAATAATGGAGATTCCGTTATGTCCATGCTTGAGGCAGACTTATTATCCGAATTAAAGCGAATAATGACTGGGGCAGAAGATCAAGTTGAAGTAGGGTTGAAAAAACTGCGCTTTGAATATAAGCCTGACATTATTAGTGTTCAAGATGGCTATTTAAACCCAGATTATTTTCCATGGAAGTACAACAGAGAGTTTAGTTATGCCCGAAGACCCTTTGTAGTTGTTGAAACAGTGAATGGTCGAAAATATTATTGGGGAATGAGGCAGTGTGTGGCAGCCGGTCAATACTTTAATGAACTACTTTATTCGGGTAGATTGACACACGGGGGAGCGAAAATCAATAGTCTACTCGGAAGAATCAACGAAGATAACGGAAAGCATTTTAGAAATACAGTGACCAAGTGGATGAAAGAAAATACCGAGCTAGTAGTTTGGGACTATGAAGTTACTATGAAGCCTAAGGGGCACTTCAATGCTGATAAAGATTACGGAGATTGTGATATTCTCGCATATGACCCCATTATCAATCAAATTTACAATATTGAGTGTAAGAGAACCGAGGCAGCAAGAAATATTCACCAAATGAAAAAAGAAATGGATGCTTATTTAGGCCGTGCAGGGCAAAAGAAAAAAGTGGCTAAGCACGTTGATCGAGACAATTGGTTGCAAGCCAATCCAGATCAGGTTAAAACCTTTGTAGGTGCGGAGAAAAACCCAAAGGTAAAATCACTCATTTTAACATCAGAACTTATTCCTACAAGATACTTGAGGAAAGAAGAAATACCTATGCCAATAATCAGCTATCGTGAATTAAAAAGAAATGGCCCCGATATCCTTCGAAATTGTTAGAATATACTGCAAAAATAGAAGTAACCGTTGTATAACTCATAGCTACAGAAAAACTGAATGATTTAGGTCGCTTTAAACTATTATGTTTTTTTTATTTCCTTATAAATTAGATATCGATTCAGTTTAACAATAATTATTATATTTGATGTGCTCTCTGGCTAATATGCTTTCGTTACGGTCTTCCATAAAAGACTGGCATCACTTTGAAATATATTTGAGGCTATAAATTATAGCAATCAAGTGCGATATATACTTAATAGGGCCTGCTGTGTATAAACAAGTTAGGCTTCATTCAAGAAACTACCACAAATAATAACTAAATATGGATTTAACAACAATAATAATGTCCTTGAAGAATGCTTTCGAAAGAAATGACGTTAAAGATGCAGTTTTAGATGACTATTGGTATAAGTTAAATATTGAAACAGGAATTCATTCGACAGGATTTTGTTTTGCAGCATCTGAGGTCATTTATCGATTGAATGGTAAAGATAATTGGAAGGTCATTTCTTTAAAAGATCCTGACCATTGGAATAATGGCACTCATTATTTTCTTGAAAATCGACAGAATAAGGAAATTTTAGATATAACCCGCAACCAATACGAAGAAAGAAATATAAATATACCTTATAGTTTAGGGAAAGGAAGAGGATTAAGAAATGTTTCAAATAAAGCTAAAACTTTAGCACGGATGGCTGGACTAGGCGAATTACCAAAGTGAATTATGACCAATTGGAGAAATAGTATGGGGTTAGATGCTTTTGATAGCGTCAGAAGAATGCAAGATCTAACTCAAGCCTCTGTACATCCACTATTAAATCAGCAACAAATGATCGCTGACATAATGAGGGGTTTGGGATTACTAAATACCCAAGAACAAATTGCAAAAAGTTTCAGCGGTATAAATATGATGGCTGAAATTGCAAAAAGTATGAAACATCAAAGAATGTTTGCAAATCCAGCTTTGTCAGCGATTGAAGCAGTGACAAAGTCAATGAGCTTTAAACCCAACCTCGCACTCCCACAAACTGCGATTGATGCAATCACATCAATAAGCAGACAACACGACCAACTTTTTGGAAACCTTAGAAGCATATCAGAAACAATAACAAAAAATCAACCTGTATTTTCACAAATCAATAGTTGGCAATTTGCCATCAGTGGAATTTCAGGTCAGTTGGCTTCAATTGCAGCAAGTCAGCAAAAATGGGATATATTAGATAATTTTGAAGAAATTACCGAAGAAGCTGTTTTATTAAACGAAAGGATCTATGACGAAAACGGTGTTTCAAAAGAAGGATTAATTGAGCTTAAGGAGTTTTTTCAAAGAATAGAAATTAAGGTTGACAAAATTGATGCAGATGCCAACGCATTATTTTGGAAGTTGTTGACTCTGTTAGGTATAATACTTGCATTTACAGGGGAAATAAGGAATTGGTTACCTAAACCTGAATACGCTACAAAAAAAGAAGTTGAAACCGTAATTAACGATCAATTCAAACTTTATGAAAGTAAACTTAAAGAAGAAAATGAGATTAGAACTATTAAGAGAGAGTGCAAGGTTTTGATTAAGTCAAAAATGAAGTCAATCGTAATTGAGAAATTACCGTGTGACTTTGAAATTGTTGTTTTACAGATAAATCACAAATGGGTTTACGTAAGCTACTTTAGTCCAAAAGACAATTTACCACAGACAGGTTGGTTTAAAAAGAAATATTTAAATAAATCTAAATAAGAATAAAATAATGTACGAAAGCCCTAATGAAACATTGAGAGAATGTTGAAAATTATTTAAATCTAGGGCCTATCTAATAAAGATCCAATAGTCTGTCATTTTCAAAAGCGATTCGTGCTTGCTTATATTCATTGACATATATCCGATACTTTTCCATCATATAGCATTTATATCCACGAAAAAACCGTCATCCTATTGATTTATTTCGTATCGAGTGCCTTTCTTGTCTCATAAATTTTTAGGTTAGCTTTTGAAAACTTCTTTTTTGTATTTCCTCCTTCGGAATAAATTCCTCTGGAAATTCAAGAATTTTTATTTGCGAAGAAAGTTCTACAAGTTCCAAGCTATCTTTACCAAAGATGATGTTGAAATCTATTTTTTCTTTTGTAGTTTTCAAATAGATGCATAATTCATTTATAGAATTCACGATTTGTAAATCAATTTTATGCATCCATCGAATAATATTTCCTTGAATTGTCACAACTTCAGTTCCGTGGCCCGATGTCATTCTACCAAGGCCTGGACTGAAATAAACTTTATCTCTAATTTTTGTCATTCCCAATGTATAACCTTTATCCCAAAGCATTTGTCTCTCTTCTGCGTTTACTTTAGGATTTACATCACTCCAATTTTTCATTTCAAAAGGTTCTAGAACCTTAGGGAAATAATCGTATAGAACCTCAATCCATTTTATATCAGCAAATACACCGGGAGTGTGCTTCGCCAGCCCCAAAAATAATATCTGTTGGTCATCTATATACGCAAACAATAATTCATTTCCTCGACTTTCAAGTTTTGATTTGCCCTTCAATTTAAGAGATAAATGAAAATGATGAATATTCCATTCATTTAATAAGTGGTCATGAAATCGAGATTCAAGGAGCCTTTTACTTTGATATCTATTCAGGTCTCCTCCTTGTTTTGCAATATTAAAAATGCCTTCGATTTCCTTTCGTTTGGGATGTGTGAAAAATTTATTCAATAAAGGTGGACTCATTACTGCGATTCTCGGTTTGGCATCGATGAGTTTCAACCTAACCGTTAAAAAATCGAGAAGTGTATCGTTAAACGAATTGGATGAAGTAATCTTGAAGCCTATCTTAGCTGCCTCTCTATGAATTTCTTGCTTAAATTGATTTTCAAAAATATAGTTGTTCATCTACTTGTTCAAATAGGGATGCTTTAAATTATTGAAAGCGATCTTTCGAAATTCTAAAGTCTCAGGTGTTGGATACTTATTAAGGTAATTGTATATATCTATAGCATTTTGTTTCAAAAGCCTGTTGTATTTTTTCTTAGTCACGAAATACAGTTTACCTGAACTATTTGCTTTAAAAATAATTCCTTGAAAAGATAAGTGCTCACCTTTCCATTTATAGGCTTGGAAAAAGGAGTCTGTACAGGAATGAATTTCCGTAATGGGCAGGAAACCATGCACCATAGCATTTAAATCGACATTATCTCTAATGCTTATTTTTCTACCTTTTTTGGTTAAATGGAGTAGTTTACTTTCTGCAATAGAATCTGGTAAATGAAAAAACATAATGTCATGCTTTTTTAATTTACCGAGATTTATTTCTGAGTCACTTATCATTTTTATATGACGCAATTCATATAGTCTATAGAATCTATTTACGAGCAGAAAAAATCTAAAGGTTGACAATACTAAAATAAATTTTCTTCGTTTTGCGCCAACTTCCTTAATGTCATCATCCGTAAAATGTATATTGAATTCCTTTCTTTTATTATCAAAACCAATTGTTAAATGAATGTTTTCTTTAAAAGTGGGGGCATTACAAATAAATCCGGTTTCTTCAGTATAATTAAATCTTGCGTAGCAGCCTTTAAAAGTATTATTCATATTCAAATATAAATATAAGCTTATTGGTAGGGAAATTCAAGGATATAACAGACTATAGATATGGCAATACAGGAGATGTGAAGATTGCATCATAAATATAGTCCAGGAAAATATAGCTTAGGAACTAAAAATTGAAGTGGTAATATCATTTCGGCTTTCTGGTTAAATTTAAAATCGGAAAAATTGGTTATTTCACAATAAGGTCGGTCTATGGGTGGGGAATCTACAGCGATATGAAAACCAAATGGTTTAAAACTAATTTCACCAAATTTTCGCATATAACCGTCCATATTTGAAAATGATAGTGCATTTCTTAAACTTATTTCGCTGGTGAAGTATGCGAATACCCGTAGACCTTCGGGCATATTCCTGTTTTCTCGCTCCATCAGGAAATTTTGTAATGATGAATGTTTTATTAAATATCCACTGCTTTCCAAAGCAACAAACATCATTAAAATTTGCTTTAAAACATTTAGAGGTTTTATTGGATATTTGGCACAGATAAACTTATTTGCATAGACTCGTTTGGTCATTACGTACATGCCCAGTTTTGAGAATTCGGCATAATCTGACCCATACCAGCTCCCAGATTTATTATTACAAGACTCACACAAATAGAACCCACCCGCCCCTCGGTTACTTCTTATTTTCTTGCCATATAAATAGCTGTTCTTGTCATGTAAATGAATAGATTTCTGAAAATAAACGGGTGTTGAGTTGAATGCTGATTCTGGCGGAATATGCTCAAATGACAATTCTTTAATTTCACAACATAATCTACATTTGTCTATGTTTTTCATTTGAATGGTTATTTAGCCGACACCATATTTTATTACAAGTTAATGATTTCCCCTAATTACAAAAAGGCTTAAAGATGAAAAACTCAAAGGAAAACGTTTAATCTATTTCGATTGACCCGAAATCATATCAGTGGTTTTTGGATACTTTTCCATAATAGATTACATTTGAGGTCAAGTAAACAAAACCCCAGTAAGTGTTTGTTTTCTCCCCGTACAACACAGCCCAAAATATACAGAGTTTGAGATCATAATGGTATGAATGTACTTTTTCAACAAGTAAATACACCTTCCCGAAGTTACCACGGAGTTCATATTGACGAACAGGAGTGCCGAGTGCATTTATGTGAAGCTGTAAAAAATAATCTACAGGACCGTGAGGAGTGGCAAGATTCATTAGATAGATTGAAAGCGCTTCAAGAGGAGACAGGCTTTGATGCGAATGAGGGTTTATTAGCGGACATCCAAGCTTTAGAAAATGAAGTAGTGGGGGTACAACAATTTAGAATTGGGGAGGCATATGCCGAGGTGATTTTGGAACAGGAATTTTCCTGTCGTTTTCATTGGAATGAAAACAGAGATGCCAGAAACCCCAAAGGCAACAAAACTGGGGCAGACTTGGTGGGGTTTATTCAAAGAGATGATGAAGTTTTATTTCTTTTTGGAGAAGTTAAAACCTCGTCGGAAACAGCTAATAGACCACCACAGGTAATGACTGGAGGTAAAGGGATTGAGAGTCAGTTACGAGATTTATACGATGATAGACTTAAACGTAGCATCTTGATTGCATACCTCAAAAACAAAATGCGCTATTTTCCAGATGGTCATCCTTTTAAAACAGATTTCGAAGCTAGTCAAAAAAACTATTATTCAGGTATTGAAAACTTTCATCTTATTGGGGTGCTAATAAGGGATGTGGAGCATGATGAAAGAGATGTTTCCTTAAGTTATGAGCGATTGAAGAACCATATTTTGGAGCCTAAAGGGATAAAGCTTTTAGCATTGTATCTTCCTTTACCCAAGGAACAATGGTTGGATGTAATAAATGGAAGAGCCTAATGAGCATTCGCACGAAATATAACTATCTAGAACAAGCTTATCCCAATTTGCTTAAAGGTATAGATGTGCTCATACATAAGGCAAAATTATCGAATCGTTTTGAAAGTATCCAACTAGCTGATGATGATTTTGTACAACTGGAAAAGGCCAAGGAACTCTGTGAGTTGAGAATTATAGAGTTGTGGGAAGAACGAAATTCTATTGAATTCAAAGGACTCTGCTCAGTCTATTTTGATATTGCCAGTCAATTGGAAATAGATCGCGAGAGCGAATATTTTATACTTGAGCAGTTCAAACTTATTGCTTTTGGATATTTAGGAGAGCATTGGCATTTCGTGAAACAACATCTAAAATCAAAAGAACCCATTTTTGAAAGTTTAGACACTGGAGCAGAATGGAATAATAGAATCCTTGTAAGTGCCTTTATAGCGATAGTTTATCTGGTAAAAAAGGACTCATGGCAGGATGTTGGCAAGGCAGTTGAATTAATAAACCAACTTAGAGTAGAACAGAACAATTTCGAGAACAATTTTCTTAATCAAGTTAATGAAGAAAGTCGCCCATATGGTGCTGCCGAGTTAGTTTCTTTATATCATTTTGCAAAGAGTATTGAGATACTAGGTCAATATTTAATGGAAGGCAGACCTCTTGATCCTGAAGTGCAGTTGCATTACCACTTGAATATTTCTGGTGAGTTTGCGCAAAAATCAGGAAACCTGAGTTTGAGCATGCTCTATCAATATTTTGAAGCCTTTGCCGTAAAAATGGTCAGAAATACCATTTGGTATACTACAAGAGGGATTAATAATTGGGTTACCCGGTTTAACCAGTTTATTTCAAAGAAGGAAGATAAAGGACTGTTTGAATTAATGTACCCACAGCGTGAGGCTATTATTGAAGGGGAATTATTAAATCCAGCCCATAGGGCGATTGTAGTAAATTTACCTACTTCCAGCGGTAAAACTTTGATTGCGGAATATCGGATATTACAAGCATTAAACCAATTTAAAGACCAAGGGGGATGGGTGGCGTATGTTGTGCCCACAAAAGCATTGGTCAACCAAATATTTATACAATTACATAAAGATTTAGGGACTATCGGGATCAGAGTAGAGAAAGCGAGCGGAGCTATTGAACTGGATGGTTTTGAACAACATCTGGTTAAAGAAAAAGGAAATTCTACGGATTTTGATATTTTGGTTACCACTTATGAAAAAATGAACCTTTTGGTAAGACAGGGTCTCGGAACTACCAATGTGCGACCTCTTGTTCTTACAGTGGTGGATGAAGCACATAATATAGAGGAGGCCAATCGAGGTTTAAATCTCGAGTTTTTATTAACTACTATTAAGAACGACTGCGAAGAAGCCAACTTTCTTTTAATGACTCCAGATATTTCGAATTCCAATGAAATAGCAAATTGGTTAGCGGGAGATCGAGGAAGTGTAATCAATCTTGAATTGGATTGGTGGCAGCCGAATGAAAGAGTTGTGGGAGCTATACAGGTGGAAGGGAGAGGAAGAAATTATGAGTTACTTCTAAGAACGCTACATACGGATAAGGGCACTTATGAAATTGGGAGTGCTATTCCATTGGCTTCAATGGAGAACGCACCCTTGACGCAATCACAGCTTTGCAATTCCAAATTAAAAGTTGCCTCTTGCATTGCTGCCGAGATTTTAGATTTAGAATCTCCAATTGTCGTTTTAGCCGCAAACCCAGGGCAAACCTATACAATAGCAGAAAATCTCTTCACTAGTTCAGATTTAGAATTTGAAAAGGATGATGACGTAGAACTTTTAATTCGTTTAGTACAAAGTGAGTTAGGAGAAGATTTTCCTCTGGCAAAATACTTAACTAAAAGGATTGCTGTCCATAGTTCAGCCCTACCTGATGAAATCCGTTTTCTAATAGAAGACTTGATGTCCAATGAAAAGCTTCAGGCTTTGGTAGCCACCACAACAATTGCCCAAGGAATCAACTTTCCTATTTCCGCTGTTATAATGGGCGCTTATAACTACCCGTTTCTAGGACCAATGCCTGTAAGGGATTTTTGGAATTTGGCAGGAAGAGTTGGACGTGCCGGACAAGATGCGATGGGCTGGGTTGGAATAGCAGTTAGAAATGAAGGAGATTTAATAGAAGTAGGTAGTTACGTTAAAGAAGCATCGGAGGATTTACATTCTCAATTAGTTAATGCTATTGATAATGCACTTCGTCATGCTGATCAGGATTTCAGTCGGTGGTTGTTTGTAGATGAACGTTGGTCTGCCATTCTTCAATTTATATCTCACTTACGTAGCCAAACACAACAACAAGAGATCTTTTTGGCACAATTGGAGCAAAAGTTGCAAGGAACTTTAGGGTATAGTCAATTGCCTCGAGAGAAGAAGATATTTCTTCGTGACAATATCCGTCGATATGCGAGTACATTAACTCTTGCAGATGCAAAAATGGCTGATGCAACTGGATTTTCTTCTGTATCCGTACGTCAAATGATAGGTAGATTGGCAGGCGCAAATCTTTCCCCTGGGGATTGGAATAAAAATCAATTGTTTTCAGAGCAAAACAAAAGCATGCAGAAACTTGTGGGTATCATGCTCCAGACCTATGAAATCAAGAAATCTATTGAAGACCTAAATCCAGGCGGTCAGTCTTTAAGCCGATCAAGCATTGCGGGCTTAATAATAGATTGGGTAAATGGACGAGATATTGCCAGCATAGCACGAAAGGTTTACCCCAATGAAAAAGCTCAGGACGCTATTCAAAAAGCAACCAAGGCATTGTATAAAGTTGTAGCCAATGCAGCCACTTGGGGTCTCGCAGCACTACAAAAGATGCCCACAAGTGGAGTGGATTGGGAAAGTCTTTCGGAGGTTGAGAAAAAACGAATGGCAAATCTACCTGCATATTTGCACTATGGGGTAAATACAGATGAAGGGGTACTGATGCGGAAAAACAATGTTCCAAGGAGTATTGCCAATAGTTTGGGGGAATTGTACGGTGCATCTGTCGAGGGCCAGATATTCGATCAACCTTCGAGTTCGGTTTCAGAATGGATTGGAAAACAAGGAACTGAAATCTGGAGTGGAGTTAGACCTGCCGGCACCAAGCTATCGGGTGATGATTATAAAAAGGTCTGGATGAAATTGAACGGAATAATAACTGATTAAACAAAGAATATGGTTGGGAAAATTTATCTCACCCAAGGTTTTGTGTTAGTATTTTTATTAATGTTATATGCTGCATCGGCCCAGTCGGAAATCGCTCTTGCGTCTTGTTGTGAGGGGGAAGTAGCCACATGTACAGGCTCCGCTTCCTGCAGAGCTTGTAAAACTTGCAATTATTGTAAATATTGCAATAGTGGGGGTTCGTGTGGTGTTTGCTCCGGCGGAAGTACCAGAACGAGCGCGAAAAGTTCGATTTACAGGGGATCAGAAACATATTCTTCTCCAACCACATCCCCAGGCAATGCCAATACTTCATATCTCCTGAGGTCAAAAGAAATCACTACCTCGTCATTAAACAATTATAACAGGGAGGATATTTATTATGTTTCGGATGATCTTTACTCCCCGTTTTACCTAAAGACCTTAATGGTGAACACGGAGACGTTAAATTTAAGAAGCGGGCCTGGAACAGAATATGCGGTATTAGAAAAGCTGACTAAATACCAAGAGCTCATTTTTCTGGCCATGACTGGGGAATGGGTAAAGGTGAAGACCAGAGCATCCAATAGGAATGGGTTTGTTCATTATAAATTTGTAGTGGTATTGACGGAGTAACACTTTAGTATAAAAGGTTTATTGGGGATTTGTTAATTCGTTAATTGGTTAATTGGTGGATACTTTGGATCAAGTTGCACCGGGTATTTCGGTTCGTTTTGTGCCACAGTTCGACTCCGCTCACTGGGCCGCTTTGAAAGATTAAGTAAGCTTTCCCCCTATTGTAAAAAGGCAGGCTATGGCAAATTAAGGAAAATTTTAAAATTGTTGGGTAATGTGGTTTTGGGGACGGTCGGGACGATGGGGACAATGGGGACAATGGGCAACGGCTGATAAACTGGGAAAGGCAGTTTTGATCAACGCAATTTTGGTTTAGCCGCTGGGAAAAAACTTTTTTGTTCTTTATTTAGAACTCTTTGGGGTGAGCGGTTTTTTCTTTCTAGTACCTCTTTGGGGGGACGGTGGGGACGGTGGGGACAATGGGGACTTTGGGGACAATGGGAAACATTGCGAACGAAAGGAACACTTGTCTGAAATGAATGACTGAAATTGGTCCTAATTGGTTTTTGATTTCTCACGAATGAAGTTGATGGGTGACGGGGAATGTTGGGAAGGATTTCCCCCTGGCTACTGGAAATTCCGGAGCAAGCTGACCCCCTTGGTTAATTGGGGATTGGTTAATTGGGGATTGGTTAATTGGGGATTGGTGAATTCGGGATTGGTTAATTCGGGATTCGGGATTGGGGATTTGTTAAATCGTTAATTCGTTAATTGGTTAATACTTCGGATCAAATTGCACCGGGTATTTCGGTTCGTTTTGTGCCACAGTTCGACTCCGCTCACTGGGCCGCTTTGAAAGATTAAGTAAGCTTTTCCCCCGATTGAAAAAAGGCAGGCTATGGCAAATTAAGGAAAATTTTAAAATTGTTGGGTAATGTGGTTTTGGGGACGGTCGGGACGGTCGGGACGGTCGGGACGATGGGGACAATGGGGACAATGGGCAACGGCTGGTAAACTGGGAAAGGCAGTTTTGATCAACGCAATTTTGGTTTAGCCGCTGGGAAAAAACTTTTTTGTTCTTTATTTAGAACTCTTTGGGGTGAGTGGTTTTTTCTTTCTAGTACCTCTTTGGGGGGGACGGTGGGGACAATGGGGACTTTGGGGACAATGGGAAACAATGGGGGCGAAAGGAACACTTGTCTGAAATGAATGACTGAAATTGGTACTAATTGATTATTGAGATCTCACAGGTGAAATTGATGGGTGACGGGGAATGTTGGGAAGGATTTCCCCCTGGCTACTGGAAATTCCGGAGCAAGCTGACCCCTTGGTTAATTGGGGATTGGTTAATTGGGGATTGGTTGATTCGTTAATTCGACTTGCGGATTTCTTTTGCTTTGATCTGGGCTCGCTGAAATAGTTCTATGTGATATTCTTCCGTAAACTGAACCGATTCAATATTAACATACATAGATTCCTTGCAAATATTATATTTTTCTTTTAGTTCCATTAAAATGCTTTTTTTATAATCCTTATGAACTTTATATTTCGCAAGCCAATACGGCTTTTCTTGGGAATCCGGATTCGATTTTAGATAAAAGTCATTTTGAGCGCCAATAATCGAACGAAGATCAGCATATTTGGGCTCCTCAACTTTAATAGGCAAGAAGGGAAAGAAAAGGAAGGCTCCCTCTTGAATTCGATTTCTTGGGTTTTTTATAGTGGGTTCCAAGAACTGTAATTGAGAAATTGTGAGTCTTTTTTTAAATAAACCCACTGTTTCTTTTGAAATGGGATTCTTTAATGGTTCATATTCCTTTGAATTAAGAGAGCATTGAGAATATTGTCCTTTTTCTATAAGATACAATACGCCGTGAGCATCCCTATTACTATCATCCTCTTCGAAACAAGCAAAAAATAATCCAACAAATAAATCAGTTGACCAATCCAATAAACGCGTTGGAATACCGAAATGTTGCAGGTGGACAAGATGTTCTAGGGGATCAAATGTTCTTTGATAGGGCGCGACCACTCCATGTAACAAATCCTGGAACAAAGCGGCCTCTATTGACTCAGCACCACTTGGGTACAGACGAAATAATTTGGGTTGTAAAACCCAAGTTTCGTTTACTTGCCCACGAAATAAATAATCTCCCTTCTTAACATCAGGGATTTCAAACCCGTTTATGGCGTCGTCTACACATTTAATAAAACCCTCGTCATCAAGATTAATGGTTTGTAAAGTTTCAAAATGTTCTTGTGCGAGAATAATTGGATCATATTTATCGATTTCTTCATAAAGAAATTCTTGTATATTCAAAAAACCTTCGCGGTTCGCAATATGAACATGCTTGGGATTTGGTAGGCCAGCCAGTCGTTTAAACACATCCAAATTTTCAGAACTGATTATAACTTTTACATCCTTAAAATCATACCGATTGGATTTTTTAATTATTAAGAGCGCATCTCGACAAAAAACCACCTCACTTATTAAAAAGTATTTTCTAATATCCGTTCCAGAAAGTTTTGGAAGTGTGTCAACCAATTGATGAAATTTATTTTGATACAGCTGTTCCAGTTTAACCCACTTTCTTTGGGTACTATTTAATTGTTTATCCAGCATTTTAATAATAGAATTTTGATTGTGGTTTAATAAGACCGGAAATGGCTAAATAATTCAAACAAATATAATAAAAGGAATTTGCTTGTCTAATTAGGTGCTTTTCATTCTGAGCCTCATCTTGGTTTCCGGAAAAGTCTAGATAAAGTTAATCATTCCATCTTGTTCCTTTCTATAACAATTTTTCCTCACTTAATAATATCGTTGCAGGGCAGTCTGTTCCTATAAGAGTTGTGCTCAGGTTTAGGATGAGTCCGATAGGAAGTAGCTATTTTAAAAAAAATTATTTAAGAATTGAATGCAGGAATGTGCATAAATATGCAAAAAGTGTCTGTTTGTGCTCGGGATGCATGGAATTGGGGGGGTTGGGCGTAGGTTTGGGCTATGTTTAACCTCTAAAAATTTTGTGTTATGGCAAAACAGAAGGGAATTTTGAAGTTGAAAGGTACCATGGGAGACATGACCTTTTACAAGACGGAAGACGGGTACATGGCCCGGGAG
>JACDJA010000668.1_pt1 | contig 36683 bp, 35 predicted proteins | sample 7449241 | NCBI WGS metagenome assembly JACDJA01 (sample SAMN14253289, study PRJNA609438) | sludge metagenome | isolation source: initial anaerobic sludge | collected 2018-12-20 | reverse complement strand
CATTTGGCCATCTCAATGATACCAAGTAATCAATGCAGGCTTGCTCCGATTTAAACATTTCTTCAAATTCCATTTGGTCTGCCGGATATTTCATTTCGTAAAGATAAAACTTTACGGGAGATGATTAGATACCCCATTTTGATTATTTTTGAAAGAAAAAAAAATGGCTAAAGAATCAGAAATCATATTCTATCAAGGCGAGGACGGAAACATTAAAATAGAAGTTCTCTTTCGGGATGAAACATTTTGGATGACTCAAAAGAAACTGAGCGAACTGTTTGATGTTCAAAGACCAGCAATTACAAAACATTTAAAGAACATATTTGAAAGTGGAGAATTAGAAGAAAAATCAGTTAGTTCCATTATGGAACATACTGCCGAAGACAATTTACTAATTCAAAGTTATTTTACTACTGCATTTCTATTAGAATTAAAAAACAAGGACTTCCTGAATAGTGATTATTATAAAAATGCTTCGTTTGAAGATAAATTTGTCAAAGAAAGTTTACCTAAAGTAGGAATTGACAATCAGGGAACATTGTTGATGATGCTTTATACAATGCTTGTAGTACCAAAGCAATTATTGGAGAAAGATTTTCCAGTTGAGTTTGAAGCATTAAATGGAAAAGTAAAAAAAAATTAAATCTGAAGCAAGTTCTAATTATCGAAAAAATTCAGATGGAATTGATTATATTAAAAACCTGCCTGTCCTCCGTACAAGACTTTGGAAGGCGGGCGGGCAGCCTCCAAAGCTTCCTGCTTATGGCGACATGAGAGTAATCCACAGTGTCTTACTTTCACAAAGTGAGCAGGCGAGGGTACGATAGAATAAAGAAACAATTTCCTTATCTGTTTTACCATTGGCAAATTGGAATATTTGGTTAAATTTGGTATCGATTGTCTAACAAGAGCCGTATGGCAGGAGACTGTCACGTATCCCGAGCACTCGGGATGAGAGGCCTGGGGTGAAATTCCCTTTTCCTGCTCAACCAGTTTACAGTTGTATGTCATTTAAAAAACGATGAATGAAAATTGAACATATCGCAATCTGGACAAAGGATCTAGAAAGAATGAAGGAATTTTATCTCAAATTCTTTGACTTAAGTTCTAATGAAAGATATTATAACCCAAAGAAAAAATTCAGTTCATATTTTTTAGCTTTTGAAAACGGTGCTCGTATCGAATTAATGCACAATCCCGAAATATCTCAACTCATTGAGAAGTCGAATCTAAAGCCAGGATTGGCTCATTTTGCAATATCTGTTGGAACAAATGAAAAGGTTGACTTGTTGACTGAAACAATACGTAAAAACGGCTATAAAATAATAGGAGAACCCCGAATAACTGGAGATGGATATTACGAAAGTGTAATCTCTGATCCAGAAGGTAATTTGATTGAAATAACGGAATAAAAGACGGCATACAATAAATAGGACTCTGAGCGGTGCGCAGCACCCGGCGATTAGTCTCTCTATAAAAATCGGGGCAAACTACGAGCGGGAATCGCTCCGCCCGGCTCTGCCGCTTGCTTGCAAGAATTTGGGTTATCCTTATATTTGAAACCAGGAATGGGCTTTTGCGCAGACTCCCGTTGTGCTTAATATTGACAAATACTTACAAGGTTTTTAACGAAAATGAATTATGGAAAAAGGAGGAGTAATTTTTGATTTCAATGGCACCCTATTTTGGGATTCTGACTATCAGGAAACTTCGTGGGACAAATATTTAGAAGCCCATAACATTTACCTGACTATGGACCAAAAAAAAGAATATATACACGGTAGAAACGGGAAAGACACTCTTGAGATTTTATTTAAACGAAAACTTAGTGATTGGGAAGTTCAGGAATACACGGAAGAAAAAGAACTTATATATAGAAATGAATGCCTTAAACACGAGATGAAACTTGCACCCGGAGCCAAAAAGCTTTTAGAATATTTAAAGGCACAAGAAATACCGATGGCAATAGCAACAGCGTCAGGGAAAACGAATGTAGATTTTTTTATCGATAGATTCAGTTTGCTTGATTATTTCTCTGAAGAGCATATCATCTACAATGATGGAAAAATAAAAGGGAAACCCCATCCCGATATATTCGAGAAGGCAATACATAAGTTAGGTGTAGGAAAGGAAGAATCAATCATTTTTGAAGATTCATTTTCTGGTATTCAGGCAGCCATTAATTGCAACGTAGGGAAAGTGATAATTGTTAATTCTACAAAAGAGGATTATTCAGAATTTGAATTTCCGATAATAGAACATTTTGACGAATTTGATAAAAATCTTTTAAGTCAATCTTATATGGGCATACAAAGAAAACTCTAAGTATAATAAATGGTATGACGCATGCGAAATCCTATAGGTTTCAAAGGTCTATCGTCTTAACAAAATAATTCAAAAGATATGAAAATAGCAATAATTGGAACGGGAGGAGTTGGAGGATATTTTGGCGCTAATTTAGTGAGAGCAGGATTCGATGTGACATTTTTAGCAAGAGGAGAACATCTAAAAGCAATATTAAGCAAAGGATTAAAAGTAAAGAGTATTCTGGGTGATTTTGAGGTTAAAGATTTAAAAGCAACGGATAAAATAACCGATATTGAACATCCTGACCTGTTAATAATCGGTGTAAAGGCATGGCAAATAAAGGATATTCGCGATGATTTAAAAAAGATTATACATGCAGACAGCTTAATCTTACCCCTTCAAAACGGAGTTTTAGCAGTAGAAGAATTATCTGAAAAAATTGACCAAAGAAATATTTTAGGTGGATTGTGTCGGATAATTAGCAAAATTGAATCACCCGGCGTGATTAATCATTTAGGAGTTACACCAACTATTGTATTTGGAGAGATTAACAATTATAGCACTCAACGGATAATTGCAGTCCAGGAAGTTTTCGAAAAAGCCGGGGTTGATTCTAAAATATCTGAAGACATCAAGGCTGACTTATGGAAAAAGTTTATAGCAATCTGTGTAAGTGGTTTATTAGCTGTCACTAAAACAACATATGGAGAACTTAGAGGATTGAAGGAAACGAGACGGTTAATGATAAATTTAATCACTGAAGTTTATTTACTTTCTCAAAAGATTGGAGTAAAAATTGAATCGGATTTCGTTGAAAAAACTGTTTCTTTCATCGATACATTTCCTTACGACTCAACATCCTCATTGACAAGAGATGTGTGGGAAGGCAAACCATCAGAAATTGATTACCAGAATGGAACAGTAGTCCAACTGGGTGAGAAATATGGATTTGATACACCCATTAATAGTTTTATTTATAATTGCATCTTGCCTAATGAATTAAAAGCAAGAGGGTTAGATATAAAAACCTACAATGCACAATTCTAATTTTTTCAGACAGGTTAATTCTTCTGAAAACTTTATGGATTATATTTGCAGTATCAATTACGGATTAAATAAATTCAAAACACATGGAAGCTAAAGAACAGGTATTAGAAGCAATGAAAAAGGATGGTACACCTTTAAATGCTGGCAAAATTGTCGAGTTAACCGGTCTTGACCGTAAAGTTGTAGATAAGGCAATGGCTCAATTAAAAAAAGAGGAAGCCATTGTATCTCCTAAAAGGTGTTATTGGCAACCTAAGTAGGTTAAATTAAAGATATGAAGAAAGTAGCAGTAGTAGGTTTTGGCTTTATGGGCATGACCCATGCCATTAATATCCTGAAAAACAACAATTTGAAATTAGTGGCTATCGTCGATAAGGATACTGCTGGTATTGACAGGAAAATAGCCCTCAAAAGTGGTAATTTTCCCATAGAAAAAATAGATCCAAAAACAGTTGCTTCTATCAACAAGTATGCAAATTTGGACGAATGCCTGCAAAATGAGCAACTGGATGCAGTGCATATATGCGTACATACCAATTTGCATTACGAACTGGCCAGGAGGGTTCTTTCCAAAGGGATTGCTGTATTTCTGGAAAAGCCCATGACACTTGACATTAAGCAGGGAGAAGCATTGATTGCACTGGCGGAGGAAAACCGTTGCCTTTTCATGGTTGGTCATGTGCTTCGGTTTATGTCCCCTTATCTGAAACTTAAATCATGGGTCGATGATAAAACTTATGGTAAATTACGGTTTTTGTCTATGTCACGATTTTCCGGGGTTCCGGCCTGGGGAGAGTGGAAGGAGAGACAAAGTTCCTTCGGCTCGTCCGGTGGGGCACTATTCGACCTGCTCATACACGACATTGACTTTATGAATTATCTCTTTGGTGCTCCGGATAAAATTGATAGTAAAATCCTGCCGGGAGTGCTCAGCAACCATGATTATGTCAGTGCTTTTTGGACTTATGATAGATTGAAACTAAATGTGAAACTCGAAGGCGGAAATACTTTTCACAACAGCTTCCCTTTTCATGCCGGATACATGGCAAATTTTGAAAAGGCCAGCGTACTTTTTACAACGCTAAAACCGGAAATCATTCAGGTGGCAGATGATGAAAGGGTTAAAGAAATTGACGCAGAAGATGGGGGTGATGGCTTTTATAATGAAATTGCCTATTTCCACGACTGCCTGGCGCAACAAAAGCAACCTGAAAAATGCATGCCCCAATCTTCTCTGGAAACCATTAAACTCTGTTATAGGCATGTGAATTGAATATTCAAAGCATAAGATAGGGACTTTGAATATAATGTCGTATCTTTAAATCAGATTTATAGTGTGGGAAAACACTATACTAAATGCATATACTCTCCATTGACGTTCATGCAAAGAGATAGGAGAAATGAAAAATACGAAAATGGAAAAGGAGATAAAAATACCTGAAGAAATAAGCTCAAGAATTGAGTTTAAACGTAAGTTCAGTTTTTGGGAGATGTATCGTGCTTTTGTTTTCGTTCCTGGTGCAATGTCAAAGATGATTGGCAATAAAAAAAGCAAATTAGTGGATGGTCATTTTGTGGAGCGTTTGCAATTGGCAGTGACTGAGGTTAATGGATGTCCGGCCTGTTCTTATCAGCATACTGTTATGGCTTTGCGTCAGGGTATGAGTAATGAAGAGATAAGCAGCTTTTTAAGCGGAGGGGATAGCTTTATTAAGCCTGAAGAGGCAAAAGCCATAATGTTTGCCCAACATTTTGCCGATTCAAGAGGATACCCTAAGGAAGATACCTATGATTCCATTGTAAAAGAATATGGCGATGACAGGGCGCGTATTATTCTTTCTGCTGCCCAGGTCATGATTGCAGGTAATATGTACGGAATTCCCTATAGTGCATTTCTTTCCCGACGCAAAGGAAAACCATTCAAAGACAGTTCATTGTTTTACGAATTGGGGATGCTGACAGCAGGTATCCTTTGTTTGCCGATTGCTATACTCCACGCACTTCTGAGAGGCTTACTTGGTATTTCAAATATAAGACTGGATACAAACGTGGCATATGCATGAGATTCTCCCATTCTTATTGGCTCCGGCATCACCGCTGCCAATCTGTCGCAATAGTGGGAGCTGGTCAACGCGTTTATTGTAGGCAGCTGCCTGAAAGAGGATGGTTACCGGGGCAGTCCCGTGGACCGCATTCGGGTAAGATCTTTTATGTCGCTGGTGAAAAGGGTAGGGGTGAGGCGTAAAACCAGCAACACTAATAGAATTAATATAATTATTCCTCCAATAATGGCCAAAACCCGGGCGGTATAGAACGATTGAGGCTCAAATTTAAACTCTATGGTGTGGTTGCCGGCCGGCACCATTAAACCGCGCAGAATATAATTCACCCTTTTAATCTCTATCTGATTACCGTCCAGATAGGCTTTCCACCCTTTAGGATAATAAATATCGCTGAAAATTGCAGGCTGTTCCACCGGAGATTCAGATCTAAATTTTAATTTATCAGGAGCATAGGCTGTAAGTTCAATTTTTCCAACGGATTCTTCCCTGCTGTACCCGGTCCATTTACCGGCCCAATCGTCGCGAATCACTGCAGTGGACGCAGGGTCTATCTCTCCGAGAGCTGCAATCTCCTCATCGGCAGAGGCGACCACCCGGATGTTTTTAACAAACCAGCTATTCCCAAGGGCATAGGGATTGGGTAATGGAGGTTGGTTGGGGTTTACAATTATATATTTGGTGTTGAGCATGTTCAATACGGGCATGTGCGCCAGCAGTGAGTCGGCTTGCGCGGGCTGCCCGCCCTCTCTGAAAAGGTTTAAAAGGGTTTGCCAGTCGCCCTGCAGATATCGGTCGATCACATCCTGATAAATCTTTAATTTGGCTCCATGGTAACCTCCAATGGATTTATGAAAATAGGAGGTGTTCACCTCTGTAAAGGGATTGCGGTAAATGGAGAAGACCCGGAAGTAGGGCTCTTTATCCTGGAGAATAAACTCATCGGCAGTGCTTTTGGTGAACTGTTGCGCTATTTTTCGCGGTGGCACAAAGTCATCGTTACTCAGGTAACGTCTATCCACGCCCCATAAGTCTATTAGCACGAGCAGAGCCAGACCCGGCAGCAGATACTTTTTTGAGATCCGGTTGGTAGCATATAGCCAAAGAGATCCGCTGCCCAGCAATATGAAGAGGAAGGAGCGCAGCGCATCCGCTTTAAGGAGGCTGGCGCGGGCCGTTTGCATATTATGAATTATCTCGTCGATAACTGCTGCCTGTTGGGGCATTGCTTGTTTTTGCTGTCCCAGTGCTGTCCATTCCTGTGTACTTAAAAAGTTAAAAAAGAGGTTGGGAAAAAGATAGAATAACAGTGCCACTCCGCCGGTTAGCGCAAAGGCAGCCAGGAACCAGTTGGATTTTTCACGAATCAGTACAGGATTCGAAACAATGCGATGCAACCCCAGTAATGCAAGAAGAGGGATGGTAACGGTGGCCACCACCAGAGTCATCTCCACGGTGCGAAACTTGTTATACATCGGAAAATAATCGAACATAAAGTAGTTGAACCACTCCAGGTTATTTCCCCACGAAAGCAGTATAGATAGGAGGGTAGCTCCCAGCAACCACCATTTCTCCCGCCCATGGTAAAAGAAAAGTGCCAGTACAAATAAGAAACAGACCAGAGCGCCCACATATACAGGCCCTGAGGTAAAGGGTTTGCTGCCCCAGTATTGTGACTGCTGGCCTACAATGTCGCTCAGCCGGGAGTCCACCTTTTGCATCACCTCCGGATTTTGCGAGAGCGCCTCGGAGGCACCACCCATCAGGTTAGGAATCAGGAGCGTAAAAGTCTCCATTCGGCCATAACTCCAGGCGAAGGCATAGTCGCGGTCCAGACCGCTTCCTGGTTTTTCAGAGGATGCACCTGTGCCCGGAGCGGTTGAGGTTGCCAGCTCCGAAGGTCCGCGAATGCTGAATTTACCATATTCGTAGGTAGGCCAAAGGTTAGGAAGGTTCGGTAAAATGGCCAGCAGTGCCGCTCCTGCCAGCAGCCCTGAGCGTGCCATAAAATCTTTGATGAGACCCTCGCGCCAGGCATAAATTAGCCGGACAATCATCAATACCAATACCAGAATGAAGAGATAGTAGGTGATTTGCACGTGGTTGTAAGCTATTTGAGCGCCCAGAGCAATAGCGGTGAAGAGTGCCCCCACCCATTTGTCGCGATTGAGCGTGTATAAAATTCCGGCAATCACAGGCCCCATTAACGCAATAGCGTAGGCTTTTGTGATGTGTCCTGCCATGATGATGATGATGTTGTAGGAACCAAAAGCAAAGGCAACTGCGCCCAGTACAGACAGCCAGTTACTGATATTCTGACTTTTAAGAAGCACAAAAAACCCAAGGAGATAAAGAAACAGGATGGCCGCCGTTTGATAGGGCAACCCCAGGCGAACGAACCGATTGAAGTAGCTGAATATATTGGCCGAAGCATCTCCCTTGATTTGAAAGGCCGGCATTCCGCCAAACATGGAGTTGGTCCACATGGCCTGTTCGCCGGTTTTTGTTTCGTACTCTGCCAGTTCATGGGCCATGCCAATGGCATGAGTATTGTCCATTTGAGGCAACTGAAATCCTTTGAGTACAGGGCTGAAATAGGCCAGGCTTAGCACCACAAAAAGCAGAACAACGCCGAGGAAATTATACAGGGGCTTAAATTTCTCGATTTTCATTTCTTACAAGAGGTTGTGATTTTTGAATGCGAAAGATAAACAAAGTTGATGAAGGAAATAAATGGGGCAGAAAAGAAACCATTAGAAAAATCACGTTGACTTAGCCACTTTCATCTTCGAGACTTGCCAATGCATCAATTCCTGAAATGGTTTTGGCTCCTTTTTCTGCCATAAATTGGCACCATTGGCGGTACAGATTGTGAATGCCAGGTTGCAACCATTCGTTGGTGCGGCAACTGTGCCACAGCAGGTTAAATAATCCATTGAATCTAACAATTTCAGTGTGCAGTCTGTAAGATATTTGCAGTGATTCTTCGAGGCTTGTTCGCCGGTGCTCGAACAGGGTGGTATCCATCCACACCATAGGTATTACATAAAAGGGAATCATCTCCTGCCGATCGTGGTCGAAGGGTTTAAAGGGCCAGCAATAGCTGTTGCGGAATCCTTCATGGGCAGCAAATCCAAAACCGGCATCGTATTTTAAACCAACTTCCATCTCCATTTGGTATATTTGGGGTACAACGCCTCTTAGAAAGTGCTGCCTGATACCAATGGGCTCAAGTTTGAAGTGTTTCTTAAAATTGAATACTGCGTCTTTCAGTCCTTCAGGGCTTTCTGATGCTTTAAATGAACCATGCAGACCCACTTCACATCCCTCTTTTATAAGTTGGTTTGCCACCTCTTTTATGCGTTTTTCTTCAAACCGGTAGGGAGCATCGTGCGGGCTTCCATCTCTGTTCAGAAAAAACCAGGTAGAGGAAAACCCGTGGGTACGCTCAGTTTGCCTGAAGAACTCAAAACTCCACCGGGGATCTTCACGCCTGGAGCGGGGAAGTGTCATCTTCCGTAATGCATCCAGTGCCATTTTGAGATGAGGTTTTGCATCCGCCTCCCGTGGTTTGATACCCGCCCACTGAAGCCATCTGAAAGCTGTTGAGCGCCAGGAGTAATAGTCCACGCGGTCAACATCGTGGGTTATCATCAGGGAAGTCTCACCAAAAGGCCGACGATATTCAAGTGTAATGCCCTGCCTCTGGGCAAACACTTTAAGACCCTCAATTATTAAATTAAAATAGTAGTTGACCACAGGTTTGTCCGTGATATTCAGCTGCTTTTGAATGGAGTGGTTAAAATCAAACCGGCGGTATTGGTCCTGTTTATCAGCTTTTTCCCATTCGCCGCGGCTGCTGAGCAGATAAAAGGCCGATTTAAGCAGGTCGTGGTGAAAAACCAGATGACCCTCTTCGGTAAACGACCATATTTCGGGAGTTTCAGAAAGGGGAAAAAGGAGCGGGACGCCCTCTTCGATCCAGAATATAGACTTTACGGACGGAGGGAGATCAGAAAGCGGCATTAAAATGGCAGGAATAGTGGAAGGCTGGCCATCGGTCCGGATAAAAGGCTGGATGTTGGGGAACCCGTTTACGTGAAATGCCAAATGGTGTAACACATAGTCTATCTCGTGTTGGGTGAGTTTTCTATCCATTTAGGTTTTGATTCTAAAACGGGTGTAGCCATACAACGGGACTTTCTGCTGATAAAATGTTTCCACGACTCCATGCGGGGCCCCATGACGGCAGGCAGCCAGAAATTGCTCCAATTGCGCGGGTTCACCCTCGACATCAATTTCAACGTTTCCGCCGGGCAAATTCCTCACAATCCCTTTAACCTTATAAGCTTCGGCCTGCCTTTTTACAAAATAACGGTAACCAACGCCTTGTACCCGGCCTCCAACTATTACTTTAATTCGCTGCATTTAAATCTATGTAATTATCTAAAATAAACCCATAAAGGGGGCTAAGTGATTAATTGAAACAGGTTCATTACAAGTACCGATAGCTTTTCATTTTTCTTGTCCCCTTTTTACGATTGGCCCTTTAAACAAGACAGTTGCCAGATTTTGGGAATCAAAAGCGAAACGCATGAAAAAGAAATAATGTGCTAATTAAGAGTACAAGTTACAAAATTTATAGCATTTTTGTGTGACTTTAAATACTATCAGGGGTCGTTTATATTTAATCGAATTCGTTATGCCCGATTTATCTCCCAGGATTTCTGTCTGCATTCCGGTTTTTAACTTTGCGGTGGCACCCCTGCTTTCTGCTTTGCATCAGGAGATGGTCTCTTTTCAGGCCAATGATATTGAGGTACTTGTTTGGGAAGATGGCTCAACCGATGAAGATTTAAAGATAGAAAATCAGATGGTCTGCAGAAAATATGCTTCGATCATTTATTTCAATTCGGCTATCAATAACGGAAGAAGCAAGGTTCGCAACCTTTTGGGGCAGAAAGCCCGTGGCGAATATTTATTGTTTCTCGATTGCGATGTGAGACCTGTAGAGCAAAATTTTCTAAAAATCTACTTGCAGTACAGCCAGGTAAACAGGGTGATATGCGGAGGCGTGATAAATCCGCCCCAGACGGAGGTTAAAGGAAATGCACTTCGCCTTAAATACGGAGAGAAGAGAGAATCGCGTCCGGTGGAGACACGCAAAAGGTACCCATGGCGCTCCTTTTCTACAGCTAATTTTTTGGTAGAGCGCAACTTTTTCCTCGAAAATCCTTTTGATGAGACACTTAAACAATACGGGCATGAAGATACACTTTGGGGCTTTAACCTGAGGTTTAAAGGTGTACCTGTGGTACATATCCAAAATCCGGTGGAACATCACGGGATTGACCCCACCTCTGTTTTCCTCGAAAAAACGCGTTACTCCGTAGTCAATCTGGTAAAAGTATGGGAATCTCTCGGAAGAAATGAGACCTTTGCAATGGAAAACTCGCTTCTTGAGACAGGTGTCCGGCTGCAACGTGCCGGTCTTAAAAGTCTGGCCCGACTGATGCTTGGGGTGACACTGCCGGTTATGGAAAAGAACCTGAACAGTAATCATCCCTCTCTTTTCATATTCGACCTCTACAAGTTATACTATCTTGTTCAACACTTGTAATGTCAAATCCGGTGTGTTACAATCAGCGTTTGTGCAACCCGCACTCTTTGGTTTCGGGATTTTCCCACCACCAGCGGCCGGCTCTCACATCCTCGCCCGGCTCGATGGCACGCGTACAGGGCTGACACCCGATGCTGGGGTATCCCTTGTCGTGTAAAGGGTTATAGGGAATGCTGTGCTCATGAATGTAATCCCAAACCTGTTTCTCGGACCAATTGGCCAGCGGGTTTACTTTTATCAATCCGTGGATTTCGTCCCACTCTACCGTATGAATGTTTTTCCGTGTAACCGCCTGGGAAGCACGCAGACCGCATATCCAGGCATCCACTGTTGATAAGGCACGTTTAAGTGGATCTGATTTTCGGATATCACAACAAAGTTTACGATTTTCAATGCTTTCGTAAAAGAGATTGATCCCTTTGGTGTTTACCATCTCTTCCACTTTTTTGTAGTCGGGAAAGAACACCTCAATTTTGGTTTTATATCGCTTGCTGGTGCGGTCGATCAAATCGTAGGTTTCGGGAAAGAGGCGCCCGGTATCGAGGGTGAACACTCTGGCTTTGGGGTTTATTTGGAGCCACATATGGGTAAGAACCTGATCCTCGGCCCCCATGCTCGAGGAGAGCGCCGCCCTTTGCCCGTATTCATTGAAGAACCACGCCAGTATTTCTTCTACCGATGCCTGTGAAAACTGTTCGTTCAATTGAGTTATTGCAGATGGGTTCATTTTAAAGTGTATTTAATAAATCGGCACAAAGATAATTATAAAGATGAAGATTGGGTTACCTCATTTCTCTTATCCGAAGCACACCCCGATTTGCCGGCCCATGGCAACCATTTTATTATCAGGCTGTATCAGGCGGAGGCGACCGCTTACCTCTGCGAGTGGCACAGGAACAATTTCGGTTCCTTTAACCGCTACCATTACACCAAAGTTTTGCTCGTGAATCATTTGAGCGGCAAGAGCACCCAGGCGGGTGGCCAGAATACGGTCGTGGGGAGTTGGGCTTCCGCCTCTTTGAATGTATCCCAGAATAGTTTCGCGGGTTTCCAGTCCGGTCTTTTGACGAATTTTATTGGCTATAAAGGCACCCGCTGAGGTGTTTTTTGGCGTTTTAATCCCTTCACCCACTACCACAATGGAGTAGGGTTTCTTTTTCCGGCTTCGCTCCAATAAACATTCGGCAATGGTTCCCATATCGTATTTCAGTTCAGGAAGGAGAATTACATCCCCGCCTCCGGCCATGCCGGAATGAAGTGCAATCCAGCCGGCATGATGGCCCATCACCTCTATCACCATTACCCGCTTATGCGAGCTGGCTGTGGTATGCAGCCGGTCAATGGCGCCTGCCGCTATATAAACGGCAGTGTCAAAACCAAAAGTAACATCGGTACCCCACACATCGTTGTCGATGGTTTTGGGAATTCCAATGACGTTTAGGCCCTCTTCAGCCAGTTTTCCGGCTGTCTCCTGGGTGCCATTTCCTCCGATGCAAACCAGGGCGTCCAGTCCCAGCTCCTGGTAGTGCTCTTTTATGACCTGTGGTTTGTCCGATACAATGTCACCCTCCTGAACTTTAAAGGGCTTAAGCCGCGATGTACCCAGTATGGTACCACCCAGGGTAAGAATGCCAGAAAGCAGGCTTTCGTTGAGAGGGACGATCTCCTTTTCCAGCAGGCCGGTAAAGCCGTTGGCAATGCCCACCACCTCCATGTCGTAATCCACCATAGCAGTTTTCCCCACGCCACGAATGGCTGCATTAATACCGGGGCAATCGCCTCCTGCCGACAAAATGCCAATTCTCAACTTCTTACCCATAGTTTTTTTAGTTCTTATCGGTTATCTCCTTTATTTATGAAACACCAGCAGCGGAATATCGGTGCTGAACAATGTTTTTCTGGTTATGCTGGGGCTGAACAGTTTGGAAATCAGGGAGCGTCTTCGACGCGTCATTGCAATAAGGTCAATTTTGTTGTTTACAGAATAGTTTTGCAGGGCTTCAGTATAAGCCTCGCCCGTTTCGAACCGGAAAAGAAGTTTATGATTTCGGTAGGTGGCAAAGCAATAATCACGAAAGCTTTCCATGCGTCGAATGTCGTTTTTTTCGGGCTCACGGGGGTGAAAATGCACTGCATGTATCTGGGTCTTAAAAGGGGTGATAAGCCTGATGAGTTTATGCAGCGAAATGTAGTCGTCGTCGCCAAAGTCGGTAAGAAAAAGCACCTGACTTAGTTTTTCCAGATCTACCGAAGATATTACAGGTACGGCCAAAACCGGTTGTGTAGCTTTTTGAATCACATCGGAGGTTACACTGCCCAACAACTCTTTAATGGTTTCGCCCTTACTTTTGGTACCCATTACAATCACATCCACGCGCAGGCGATTGCCCACTTCGGGAATCACATCCTCGGGGTACCCAAATTCAAACATCTCCTGAATAATTACATTTTCTTTCTGAGACAGAGTCATCTCTGCCCGGGTACGATCGCAGAGCTTTTTAAGCTTGTACCGGGCCTTTTGTTCCCACTCCTGGAGGAGCGCTGTATTCCCATCGGTTACATTTTCCTGCGTGGCATCATCGTATTCGCCATGTGTGATGTATCGGGAATAGCAATGCAACACCAGCAGTTTGGAGGGAAACTTACCTGCCAGCGTGAGGGCATAGAGTAAAGCATTATCCGATTTCTCGTTAAAAGTAACCGGCACAAGGATTTGAATCATAATCAAATGCTTTTAAGTTGTAAAACTGCTGCAAAAGGTAGGTAAAAATACAAAAAAAAGCCTGCAAAAACGCCTAAATGTTTTGCAGACTCTTTTTTCCTATGCTCTTATGTGATTATTTTCAGTGGTCATGCTCAATGCCATGTAACAATATATCGTGGAGTGCCTCCAGGGTATGTGTGTAATCCACATAAGCAGCTACATATTCGCGGCCTTTAACGGGCGACACATCTTTTACCTTGTCCAGTTTAGCCACCTTCTCATATTTTTCGGTGATTACAGTATTAATATGGCTGTTAAGACCAGTTAACAGGCTGCCGATATCTTTTTTAGAGAGTGCCTGATCACTCAGTTTAATGATATCCTTTACATCTCCTGCCGGTTTAAGCCCGGTGTAAGGTGCACCTTCAGTTTCGCGATGCAACCGTACCAGGGTTTCAAGAAAATGCTCCTTCACTATGGTATAAATCTCCGGGTCTCCATTTTTCAGGCTATAGGTTTTTTTGAACAGTGGCACAACTTCTTCAGTCTGTTCAGGTGTTATCCATTTTAAAATTAAGTCCACATTATTGGTCTCCAATGCCTTCATAGCTTCTTTAATCACTGGTCCGTCGTATGAGTCGCAATGGGCTGAAGCCGGTACTGTTGCAAAAATCGAGAGCAGCATGATAAAGACCCAGGTAAATGCTTTTGCAGATTTATACCTGTTTACTGCATGTATAATCACATCGACGATTGATGAAATTCTTTTTCTTGTTTTCATAGCGTATTTATTTAGTTGTTGTTTATAATTGAATGGCTGGTTTGCTTAGAGCTTTTACCTTCAAATTGGTCGAATGCCTCCAGAGCTTTTGCTCCATGCACAACCGATGGGCCTCCGCCCATGTATATGGCAGTACCTATTGTTTCAACTATCTCTTCGCGGTTTGCTCCAAGGTGAATGGCATCATTAACATGCATGCTTATGCAACCTTCACATTTGGCATGAATGGAGATACCCAAGGCTATTAACTCTTTCCACTTTGATGTTAAGGCCCCATCTTTTGCGCCTTCATGGTGCACTTTTGAAAAGGCCGCCATCATTTTAGGATTGGCTTGACCGTAACGTCCAATCGAGTCTTTTGTCTGTTCGTAAATTTTTGAAAAGTCGTTGTTCATTTCTTTTGTCTTTATAAGGATTAATAATTTGGTGTATCATCGCTGTTACTTTCAATGATGCTGCAAATATGGGGCGACAACCAGAACCGGTCGCTCCATCCTATAAAGTGAGACCTGTTGAACAACATCAACAGGTCTCAATCTATAAGTTGAAACCTTTTTAACCTGCGGAGGTTTTAAGACAATCAGACAGAAACGGAGGATTTGAACTGAGAGGGGGTTTGTCCGGTTAATTTTTTGAATATCCTATTGAAGGCCGATTTTGAGTTGAAGCCCGACTCCAGAGCTATACCCAGGAGGGTAAAGTTGTCATTCTTTGGGTCTGCAATCCTTTCTTTAACTTCACTAACCCGGTATTGATTGATGAAGTCGAAGAAATTGAGCTGAAATCTCTCATTTATCACCTGTGACAAATAATGAGTAGATATATTCATCTCGGCGGCCAATTGGAACAACGTTAATTCGGGATTCAGGTAGGGCTTTGAAGACTTCATCAATTGATTGAGACTATTTGCGTATGTCACTGCTTCCAGGTCGGTGAGGCGTGAACCTGAATACTTTTTCTCACTTTTGTGAGTCTCGGGTTGCTTCGGGTTGTCGTTGGGCGTGAAAATTATTTTCTGCCTAAGTCCAAAAAAACCTATGAGTATGATGAATGCAGACAAAGAAAGAAATAGCCCGTTGATGCAAAAATCAATTGTAAAAAGGAGAAACAGATGATGAATTACAGCGATTAAAATTAATACAGACCAAACGACACCAAAAACTGTAACAAGTTTCCTGAGCCATTTAAGATCAACATCTTCATAATAAGAGAGGTTGTTGAAAATGTTAATATCAAGTCTCCGGAACAACTTTAAAGTAAGTATAAAATAGACCGGCCCCGAAAGCGCTGTGATAGCAAGAAAAATGATATAGGGTATCGGGGCTTTTACATGGTGGGGTACATGGTCTATCCTTATCCGCTGAGCATACGCAGGATTGGTGGCGGCCAACAAGAGATAAAGGGCAAACAGAACGAAAGGGGCAAAGTGGAGCAGTCCCCTGCCTTTTAGCTTGAAATCCTTAAGTGTTAACGCCGAAGCATATAAATATAAAAATGGGCCATGCAGCAGAAACATTGAGATGAGAACAATGGGATAAAGTTGGTTTCCTGCAAACAGCCGGTCTGCTGTAAAGGCGTATGCAGCTGTAAAAAGACTCAGGTATATCAGCCAAAAGATCAAAATATTGTCATGAACTGCTTTGGGTCTCTTTTGGAGCAGCAGAAATACAAAATAGAGCCCGTTGAAGGCCGCTATCAGAAAGATATAATCCATTTTTATGTGCGTTTGCAGCACACCTTCGCAAGTGCTACGGGAGTCAAAGTAAAATAAGGTAATAAGGTTGATGGCAGAGGCTGCACTGTTGGGCTACTAAGGTTTATAATCATGAAATAAGGTTTTTCCTTTGAATTTTGTAAGCTCTTTTGCTTCATCATCCATTTATGAAAGTTTACGTGATTCGACAATTGCTTAGCCGTTTTTCATTCAATTAAAAGGACATAGGTTTATTGGAAGAACCTTATTTTTTCTTTTTTCACCTGAGTAGAATTGAAGGCGAAATATACTCCCGGCCTTATAACCTTATTTTTTGTGCCGGCGGGGCGCCACTTAGTTGTTTGTTTGTTCGTTTAATTCCAAATTCACATTCTTAAATTATCAGTATGGCATCGCCATAGGTGCCAAATCTGTATTTCTCCTTTACTGCTACTTTGTAAGCCTTCATCACCAAATCGTAACCGCCAAAGGCAGCCACCGTCATCATCAGCGTGGAAAGGGGCAGGTGAAAGTTGGAGATCATGGCATCGGCCACCTGAAATTCATAAGGGGGGAAGATAAATTTGTTGGTCCACCCCTCAAATGATTTCACATGCCCAAAGGTGGAGACCGAGCTCTCAAGGGTTCTCATCACAGTGGTGCCCACTGCACAAACGCGTTTGCGATTTTCCTTTGCGTTATTTATTATGCGGGTCTGGTCCTCTTTAATAATGATTTGCTCCGAGTCCATCTTATGCTTGGTGAGGTCTTCCACATCTACCGACCGAAAACTCCCAAGGCCCACATGAAGGGTGATGTATGCAAAATTTACCCCTTTTATTTCGAACCGTTTGAGCAGTTCGCGGCTGAAGTGCATACCGGCAGTAGGCGCCGCCACCGCACCCTCGTGGGCAGCAAAAATAGTCTGATACCGTTCCCGGTCTTCGGGTTCAATTTCACGGTTAATTGTTTTTGGCAGAGGTGTTTCACCCAGGTTGTGGAGCGTTTTCTTAAACTCATCGTAGGTGCCGTCGAACAAAAATCTTAGCGTACGTCCACGTGAAGTGGTATTATCGATAACTTCGGCAACCAGCATTTCATCTTCACCAAAATAGAGCTTATTGCCTATGCGAATCTTTCGTGCCGGATCGACCATCACATCCCACAACCTCTGTTCTTTATTGAGCTCTCGCAGAAGGAACACTTCAATGTCGGCACCTGTTTTCTCCTTGTTGCCATGAAGCCTTGCAGGAAATACTTTGGTATCGTTAAAAACCAGCACATCCTGGTCGTTGAAATATTTGAGGATATCTTTAAAGACTTTGTGTTCAATTTTACCTGTTTTCTTGTTCAGAACCATGAGTCGCGATTCATCGCGATTGGCAGTCGGATGCAAAGCAATTAACTCATCGGGTAATTTGTATTTAAATTTGGACAGCTTCATAAATGGTGTGAAAAATATTAATTAGTAACTTTATTTTCGGGATACAAAATCAAGCTTGTTTTATACGGATAAAACTTCAACTTGTTTCAATTTGTTCAATCTTCATTTTAAAGGTTTCCAGGGTTATAGCTGCATCCACACTAAAGTCGCCGATGCAGGTGCGGCGAAGAGCGGTGAGGTATCCCCCCGAATCCAAAGCCTGGCCCAGGTCGCGGGCAAAAGCACGAATATAAGTGCCTTTGCTGCATTTAATAAACAATCGTGCTTCGTTATTGTTGAACTCCAACAATTTAAGTTCGCGAAAATGAACCTGTCGCGGCTTCATCTCCACATTTAAGCCACGGCGGGCCATTTCGTAAGCCTTTTTGCCCTCTATTTTAATGGCTGAGAAGTGGGGAGGTATCTGTTGTTGCTCCCCCAAATACTCTTGCAGTGCCTCTTCAACCAGGGGGCGCGTGATATGTGCCGTAGGAAAAACCGCATCCACTTCCGTTTCACCATCGAACGAAGGTGTGGTAGCCCCCAGTCTGATTACTGCTTCGTAACACTTATCGAAACCCATAAGCCGTTCAACCTCTTTAGTGGCTTTTCCGGTGCACACAATCATCAGTCCGGTAGCTAAAGGGTCCAGGGTGCCGGCATGTCCCACCTTAATTTTCTTTATTTTTAGAGCGTATCGCAACATGCTGCGAATTTTGTTCACCACGTCGAAGGAGGTCCAGTTGAGAGGCTTGTCAATTAAAAGTATCTGCCCGTCTAAAAAGGATTTAAGACGGGTGACCTTTGAAATATCGGTACAAGATTCATCTGTTACCATAAAAACCCTCCAATGGCCAGGGCGCCCACTATGGCACAATACATCGCAAAGTAGATGAGCTTGCCTTTTTTCACAATTTCAATCATCCACCGGCAGGCCAGGAGCCCGCTTAAGAAGGCTGCAACAAAACCGGTGAGTAAAACCATTGCCCCCAAGCCCTGGTTTGCGACTGAATAATCGGTTTTTAACAGGCTCAGAACGTTTTCGCCAATAATGGGAACCAGTACCATTAAAAAGGAGAAGCGGGCCACTTCGGTGCGTTTGTTGCCTATGATAAGCCCCGTGGCTATGGTTGCACCCGATCGTGAAATGCCCGGTAGCACAGCAATGGTTTGGGCCACCCCAATAATCATCGCATCCCGAAATGTGATGTCACGATCACCCGATTTCCGGTAGTACGAAAAAGCCAGAAACGAGGCGGTTACCAGCAGCATCAGGCCCACCAGCAAAAGGATGCTGCCTAAATTGAAGATGTCCTCCACATAATCCTTAAAGAAGAGACCCACTATGGCGATGGGTATCATAGAGAAGGCGATTTTTGCCAAATATTTGGTTTCCTCATTCCACTTGAATTTAAAGAAACCGGCCAGCAGCGACACAATGTCGCGGCGAAACACCACCAGAGTGCTCAATACAGTGGCACCATGTACCACAACGGTAAAGGTTAAGTTATCGGGCGTGTCAATGCCAAGCAAATGCTTCCCTATCTCCAGATGGCCGCTGCTGCTTACGGGTAAAAATTCCGTAAGTCCTTGTACCAGGCCGAGTATCAATGCTTCGATCCAATTCATTTAGAGTAAAGATATAAGAATGTTAGATGATAGAATATTAGATATAAAGCAATTATAATAAATAGACTCCTCACCCTAAAGGGTTCGGAATGACAAGATGTTGAGGATGGTTGGCGAGGGGTTGGGAGGATGAAAATGGCCAAGCCATTTTAATCCTCCCAACCCCTCGCCTAGAGCCTTAATGATCCGGTCTTTTCGACCGAAGGCCTGCCTGCCGAAGGCACGTAGGCAGGGAGAAATCTTTTCGGTTCAAGGACTTAAAGAAGTGTCTGGACCGAAAACCTAACTCCGACGCCCTCCTCTTTGTCATTTCCTCATAATTCCCAATGAAAATTGGATAGTGGCTCGAAATTACAGGACCCGGTTCCAATGAAGGGTCCGTTCTATTTTTCCCTCTCCTTCTTCTCCGATGGCTTTTTCATAATGGCATAAATGCCGAATAGAAATCCAAAAAGTACCACCATGGGGGCCAGGGTGATGCGCCGGAAGCTGTAAACAGCCTCGTTGAATACATCCGGATCGTCGCTTCGTCCGCCCATCATCAGCAGAAAGCCTAACACCACTATTGCAAATGCAATGGCCAGCAACTTATAATTTTCTTTCCCGAGGGCCATCTCGAATCTCTTTTCACTCTCTTTTTTCGACATATCTGATTTTAATAGTACAGTTCGTCCGACTTAAGCCGTAAGTACTTGTTAATGGCAAAAAAGGTTGACAACAAGGTAATTAATATCCCCAACAGTACCACTATGGCAAATAGAGCGCCCAGGAGAAAGATATTCCCAAATCCAATCATGCCCTCCATTTCGGAACTGATACCGTAAATGAGTATGGACAACAATACGATGGCAATGGTGGCTCCGGCCAGACCGTGAAGAATGCTCTTCATCAAAAATGGGCGCCTGATAAACGACCGGGTGGCCCCCACCAGCTGCATGGTCTTTATCAGAAAACGCTTTGAATAGACCGACAGCCGTATAGTGTTGTTTATGAGTGCGATAGCGATAATCATTAAAAGTATTGAAAAGCCTCCCAGAATCAGCGTTATTTTGCGGATGTTGTCATTCACCGCGTGCAACAGGTTTTTTTGATAATAGACCTCTTTCACTTGTGGAAAATTCAATACCTGTGCTTCAATCACAGCCATGCTGTCGGGGTTGGCATAGTCGGCAAAAACCTTCACTTCAATGCTCGCCAAAAGAGGATTGTATCCCAAAAAATTAACAAAATCCTCGCCCAACTCTTCCTTCATAATTTCGGCAGCCTGATCCTTGTCCACGTAGGTGGCCTGCCGCACATAGGGCGAAGCATTCAATATTTTTTGCAGCCGCTGCACCTCTGCTTCACGTGAGTTGTCGTTTACCAGCACCGTAAACCCCAGGTTCTCTTTCACGTATATCGAGAGCCGGTGGGCATTCAAAAACAGCAGCCCAATGATGCCCAGCAGAAATAGCACCAGTGAGATACTTATTACTGTGGTTGCATAAGAGCTGCGCAGTTTACGTCTGGCAGTGATGTTGGTGGATTTACTCATGAGAAAACAGCCCGGATGACACCTTAATTTCCGCAAATGTACAAAAAAAGAGAGGTTTTGCAATTAAATCAACCATCCGGCCAAAAACATCCAACTATTCTTTATCTTTATTCCCAAATTTTGAAACTCCAATAATCATGCGGCAATTTTTGCGAAATATCTTCCAGAAAGCAGGTTTGCTCCCTTTGGCACAAAAGATATACCTTGGTGTTTCAAGAGCCATCGTAAAGACTGAGGTGCTGTTTCTTCTTCCGTTACTCTCCTCCTGTTCGATCTGTCGCCGCCTCTTCTTTTCTTTCTTTTCCGGGACCTTTGCAAATGAGATGAAGATGTACGTGGCCGGGAGAAGCTTTTACCTTACCAATACTGCCAGACATTTACCAAATCCCTCATTGCTGAGGAGGAACATCCACCGGCTCGAAAAGGGGTTAATGGCAGAAAACCGGAGGCCCGTTTTTGCGTTGGATTACATTCGCGAGACTGTTCTTCAGTTTCAGACTTTTGTAAAAACCCTTCCCCCCGATGAATTGCAGGATTGGGCATGGGATGTGCTGAATAAGTTTTTTGATGTAACCGAATCTCACCCTAAGTTGGATGCAGTGCAACAAATATTTTACTCCATCAAGTATAGTAAGATGAGGGTTGAGTCCAGCTTTTTGCCCTATCAAAAAACGTCGTTGCCTGATGATGCCGCCGAATACTTCGCACAGATTGTAAAATCACGTAAGTCGGTGCGAACATTTGTTCCCGGCAGCCTCCCCACCAGGGAGCAGATAGAGCGCGCCGTTTCATTAGCTTCACTGGCCCCCAGTTCGTGCAACCGCCAGCCATTTGCTTTTTACATTTTTGAGAATAAGCCTGTTGTGGAAACTATTGCCCGATTAGCAGGAGGCGCCAAAGCGTTTGCCGATAATATTCCTGCCCTTGCTGTGGTGGTGGGCAGCACCAGCGCCTCCCCATCGCCTGGCGACCGCCATTTGTTGTACATCGATGGCAGCCTGGCAGCCATGAATTTTATGCTGGCTCTTGAAAGCATGTCGGTAGCGTCGTGCCCCATAAACTGGCCCGATAATAAGAGGCCGGAAAAAGAGTTGCGAAAAATAGTGGCGCTAAAGTCTTATGAACGACCTATTTTGATAATTGCTATGGGAAAAGCAAGTGAAAAGGCGCTGGTGGCCTGCTCGGCCCGGAAGAGTCTGGGTGAGCTTTGCAGGTTTAATCCGGAAATGAAAAAAGAATGAAGACTATTATCATTACAGGTGGTAATTTTATAAACAAGGGTGCCGAAGCCATGTTAATGGCCACAGTGGCGGGCATTAAGGAACATTTTACCGGTTACGAGGCTGTGGTTTTAGATTTGTTTCCAACGCTAACTCCTTCTCAAAAGAGCCGGTTCCCATTTCGCATCTTAAACATGCATGTGCGCTCGCTGTTTCGCATATCATTCCCCTGGCTGAAGCTCCTCTTTAAAGGTAAGGCCATTAGTGATGCCGAGGAGGAGATAAAAGCTGCCCTTGCTGGCGCCTCTGCTCTTTTCGACATCAGCGGCTACGGGCTTAGTTCACACAATCAACCACTGATGTGGAGTACGGCTTATCTGTTACCCATAAGGCTTGCCAAAAAACATCGGGTGCCGGTTTATCTGTTGCCTCAATCTTTTGGGCCCTTTCAGTTTACAGGTCTGAAAAAAGTGCTCTTTAATTTATGGGGAAAGGCTCTTCTCGACTATCCGGTTGTAGCATTTGCCCGCGAGCCTGCCGGGCTTGAGGCGCTTAAACAGGTGCGCGGGCAAGCCATCTACCTCTCTCCCGATATTGTTTTACAAAGTCCGGCATTAGGCCTTCTGTCTGCCGACAGGGGTGAGGTCAGACCACTCAATGCCGTGGTTATTCCCAACCGGCAATTGTTTAAGCTGGCGCCTAAAGATATGGTAATGAGAATGTATGTACAGATTATTGAACAATTACTTCATGAAGGGTTTGCGGTTTCTGTAATACGCCACAGCAGTGATGACCTGCAGTTTTGCAGGGATATTGATGCCATGAAAAAGGATGAAAACCTGCATGTTCACAGCAATAATTACTCTTTGAATGAGCTTAATGGTTTTATCGGGGAAGCACGGGTAGTGGTGTCGGGACGTTACCACGGTGCAATACATGCCCTTAAACAACATAAGCCGGTTTTAATTGTAGGATGGGCTGACAAATATCAATACCTGGCCTTCCTCTTTGGGATTGAAAAATACCTCATCGATCTGCGTCAACCTCTGGAAACCGCACCTATTCAGGAGCTGGTCGTGGCAATGGTAAGAGAGGAGGATGCTCTTGCTCATCATATAGAATCGATACTCCAGCAAATAAACCATCACTCTTTCTGGCAACATATAGATTTAGAATCATGACAAATCCTGCACCGGTTGTCATTTTTACCTACAATCGCCCCGAACATCTTAGGCAGATACTCTTCTCATTAAAAACCAACAAGGAGTGTGGCAATACATCACTCTATCTTTTTTCGGATGGCCCCAAAAACCCCGGTGATGAACAGAGAGTGGCTGAAGTGCGACAAATTATCCGCGAAGCTGAGGGTTTTAAGGAGGTACACATAGTGGAGCAGCCTCACAATAAGGGGCTTGCAGCGTCCATCATTCAGGGTGTTTCGGAGGTGCTGAGCCAGAACCCGGCCTGCATTGTGCTTGAGGACGACCTGGTGGTTTCCCGCTGGTTTTTACAATTTATGAATCAGGGGTTGGAACATTATTGCAACCATCCCGACATCTTCTCCATCTCCGGCTATTGTCCGCCCATTGCCATTCCGGAAGACTACCCGCATGAAGCCTTCCGGTTTGGACGCATCAACTCATGGGGCTGGGCTACCTGGGCCGACCGCTGGCAATCCATCGACTGGAAGGTAAGCGATTTTGAGGCTTTCATTCGTGATAAAAATAGCATAAGGATGCTCCAAAGGTTGGGCAAAGATCTGCCCGTGATGTTGTTAAAGCAACAAGTGGAAGAAATAAGCTCCTGGGCTGTACGTTTTAATCAGGCTTGTTTTCGCTCGGGAGGAACCAATATCTATCCGGTGCAATCGCTGGTAGTCAATTCGGGCGCCGATGGAACGGGTACGCACATGAAGGCAAGCCGGAAATTCAGGGCCGAGATGACCCGGCATGCACTTTCGCCTCAGCCCGCAGAAGAACAGCCGGAGATAAACCGGGCTTTCAGGAAATTTTATGAACCCTCGCTCTACCGCCGGATTATCAATTGGACAAAGATAAAGCGCCACATTCAAAAAAAAGTTTTATAACATTGCAGCGAATCGCAAACTAACTCCCGTGAAATATCAAACCCGGTTTGTTTTAAAGCAATCTGTAATATACAGCGTCGGCAACATCCTATCTAAGCTGAGCGGGGTGCTGCTTTTACCGCTCTATCTTACCTATATTTCTGAGGAGGAGTTTGGCGTGGTTGCGTTGTTCGAAACCATCTTTCAGTTTGTGCTTATCCTTTCGGGATGGGGCGTAAAAAGTGGATTCTCCCGGTGGTATTACGAGGTGAAAACCAAAAGAGAGCGAAACCGGCTTTTTTATACCACCTACCATTTCAATGCGATTACCAGCATTATGTCGGTGGTGGTGGTAGGGGTGGCTCTTTTCTTCTTCAGCGGAGTGATATTTCATTATTTTATCTCTACCAGGGTGTTGCTCTATTTTTGCCTGGGCACCCTTTTCCGGTTGCTGTTCGATGTGCCCTTCTACTTGTTGCGGCTGGAACAACGGGCGGCTCTTCAAACCAAATGGTTTTCACTCAATATATTTTTGGTGCTGGGATTCTCCTATTATCTTTTGAAATTTAGAGGTATGGGATTGGAGGGCATCTATCTGGGGCAGCTGCTGGGGCATCTTTTCACCTTTTTGCCCATGCTGCCCTTTATTTGGCGAAACATGGTGCGGAGGTTTGAGACAGCGCTGCTTAAAAATATGATTAACTACGGGCTGCCGCTTGCCATCTCCAATATCCTTACCACTATTCTCACCCTCAGCGACCGGCACATCATTAACCAATATCAGAATCTGAGTGAGGTGGCCGGATACAGCATGGGTTACAAAGTATCTAATCTCATCCAGATGGTGGTGGTGGCCTCCCTGATTACCTCCTATTCCAACTACTATTATAAAACCATGTTCACGGACGAAAACAGCGCTTTTTTCCAGCGCATTCTGCGCTACTTTATAGTGTTGCTTTCGGTTGGAGGGCTTGGCATTGTGCTGTTTGCGCCTGAGATTATCTATGTCGTCTCCATGGGAAGCGCTTTCTTTCAACAATCGGTTACCATTGTGCCGGTGCTGATATTGGGACTAACCTTTTCGGGTCTGCGCCAGTTGCTCACACTGCCGCTGAATAAGCACAAAAAAACACGCCGTATCTCTATCATATTAATTGCCAGTGCAGTGGCAAACATTACCGGCAATATGCTGTTGGTACCCTATATGGGTAAGATGGGGGCGGCACTCTCTACGGTGGTGGCGCAACTATTTGCCCTTGTATGGTTTTATATGGAAGTCAAAAAAAGAGAGCCACTTCATTTTTCTACTGTTTCCAATATGTTGCTGCTTATTATTTGGATAGCATTAAGTTTTATCGCCATGCAATTTCTGCACCTACCCCTTTTGGCAGGCTGGCTCCTTAAAATACTTATCCTGATGGTTTTTGTAGTGATGCTTTTCTTTACCGGGCATATTAAAAAAGATGAGCTCAATGAGGTGAAGTCGATATACCGGAAGATAAGAAACGGATAGGTTACCGCCTGGCTCACCGGGAAACTTCACCGGGCAATAGATTTTAGAGGAATTATTCTTACATCATACTCTGCGAGCTTATCTTCAATGAAATATTTATGGTCAATGCTTACGGCAACCAATATTTCCTTGCCGGGATTCTCTCTCACTATCTGTAATAGGTTGTCAACGATACGATTGTTTCGCTTATTCTCATAGTCTGCAATAAACTTATATTCGGGATGTTCGGCAAAAACATGGTGCTTAAATTCATTTTTTGCTCTCCATCTTCTATTTTATTCTTTGCCATGAACACCAATCTGCTGTATCGTCACATTTAAATAGATTTATGGTGCTTAAAATGTCTTGCATTTTTCTCTCCTCCCTGTAACATCCGGTCGCACCTGTGCGTCACAGTTCTAAAAACCAACTTGAACGATGAAACGACCAACTATTACAACAGCTATTCTGTTATTGTGTCTTACTTTTATGGTCCCTTCCATTTTAAGGGCACAGACCGACACCACTAAAACAAGAAAAAAGATAAAAGAGATTGTGACCGTTGAGGAGAACCATGAACGCACCCGCGTTACTTTTCCCGGCGGGAGTGTAGAGGTCAATGACTATGGTGATACCATCACCAAAGTGACCATTGGCAGTCGCCGTTTTGATATTATTGACAGGCCGGGCCACAGCACCCGCATTCAAATGGTGCGCATTCCCCGTCAGCGGTTTAAAGGCCACTGGTCGGGCTTCGATCTGGGATTTACCAATTTTTTCTCTTCGCCCTTCAACAGCACTTTACCCCCCGAGGATGCCTGGATGGATCTGAACAGTGGCAAGTCCATGTCGGTAGGCTTTAACCTGTTGCAATATAATATCGGGCTTCAGGAAAACAACAACAACCTGGGTTTGGTCACGGGAATAGGTTGGAACATCAACAACTACCGGTTAGATTCGCGCTATATTATTCGTCGCCTGGATGATGGCATAACCGGCTATGAGCTCACCAATCGTAATGTGGATAAAAATAAGCTGGTGACCAGCTTCCTCACCGTGCCTTTACTCTTTGAAGTGCAGGTACCTTCCAGACACAACTATCCCGGATTTTTCTTCTCTGTTGGCCCTTATGGCAGTTTCCGCCTTGGCTCACACACCAAGGTGGTGTTTAACGACAGCGATGGCAGGGAGAAGAAGAAATGGCGGGAGGACCTGAATATCAATGCGCTTAAATACGGTATGATGGTGCGGACAGGTTACCGCTGGATTAAGCTGTTTGCTACCGTTGACCTAAGCCCCATGATGGAAAAAGGGCGTGGGCCTGAACTTTATCCCTGGAGTGTGGGGCTGACACTGGTGCAGTTTTAGGAAGGGAGATGGAAGTCAGAAGCACGAAGCACGAAGTTGGGAGTTAGAAGCACGAAGTTGAAACAAAGAGCCGAAACATTGTATTGTAGGAAGTCAAAATTTCAGAAATTTGATTTTCATTCCTCCTACTTAACACAGGCAGGCGACCTTCCCACTTCGTGCTTCCCTCCTCCCTCTTTTAATCTAACATCATAATTTATGAAAAAACTACTAATCATCTTCACAGCGCTCTTACTCATTGGCACCTCTGAAACTCTTATCGCCCAAAGCGATACCTTAAAAGTGCTGCAAACCTATGACCGCTATTGGGAGATGCAACCGGGTATTTATCGTGTATTGAAGAACGGGCATACCGGTGTGATAACAGCCACCGGTCGTGTGGTGGTTCCTGTTCAGTTCGACCAGGTATGGAGCCCCGATAACAACGCGTATATCAGAGTTCTTAAAGATGCTAAGACCGGCCTTTACCATGTGGAGCGCGGCATTATCCTTCCAGCCGAATACGACCAGATATGGGGTTTCGAAAACGGCCTGGCCAAAGTGATGAAAGATAGAAAATTTGGGTTTGTCAACAACCAGGGTCACATGGTCATACCGTGCGAATACCAGCATATATGGCCACTGCAAAACGGGCGCTTCAAAGTGATGAAAGATGGCCTCACAGGCTATCTGGCCTCTGATGGAAGCACCATTGTGCCGCCTGTTTATCAGCAAATATGGGCTTACTCCGACGGTTTGGCAAGTGTATTAAGAGAAGGTAAGATGGGATTTATTGACGAAGAAGGCAATGAAGTAATCCCGGCTATATATGACCAGGTATCGGCATTTGAGGGTGGAAAAGCCAGAGTGTTGAAGGATGGTCATCCGCTTTTGATTGATAAAAAGGGGCACCTACTTTATGCTTTGGAGGATACCTCTAAAGAGTTGCCAAAGAATGCAACGGAATTGGAACTTTCCGGCAGCGATACCGCCCGGTTCGATGCTGCCGGCACCCGTGCATCAACATCGCGCATCCGTATTCAACGCGATTACATCGAAATAGGGCCAAGAGGCGATCGCAACGAGCGGAAAAGGAGAGACTATCACAATCGTACCTTCAATGGTCATTTGGCTGGTGCCGGCCTGGCCATGAACAGCTATCTAAACAGCGACGGGAAAGAGCAACCCCCTCCCGGGTACGAATTTATGGATCTGAACGATGGAAAATCACTGGAGGTCTCCATCTATCCGGTGCAGGAGAGTATCCGGTTGATTGGAGGATGGTTTGGCCTCACCGGAGGTCTGGGTCTTCAGTTTAACAATTATCGGTTTAATCTGGACAGTTACAGTGATATACCTGAAGCAGCCCGCCCATGGTTTCCCGAAGTGGATGAAACGGCCTCTATCACCAAAAGCAAAATCACCACACTTTACCTCAACATGCCTCTTTTGGCCGAACTGCAAATAAAGAACCGCCATAATCGCCAGCCACTCTATGTTTCGGGTGGCGTAGTGGGTGGTGTTAAGTTGCAGCAGTACACCAAGCTGGTTTATCACGACGACCAGGGACGGCATAAACGAAGGAGAAAAGACGATATGGGAATCAGGTCGTACCGCTATGGGTTTATGGCCCGCGCAGGATGTGGCAGCTTCTCGCTGTATGGCACCTATTACCCTGTCTCGCTTTTTAAATCTAACCTGGACCCTGAGCTGTATCCTTTTTCCCTGGGGATGATGTATATGTTTTAAAAAAGAAGCCTCCCTTAACCTCCGCAAGTGTGGGAGGTTAAGGGAGGCTTCTTTTTATACCTCCTCAAAATCCACATACTCACCTTCGGTGGTGTTTCCCTTATCATCCTTAGAGGTATAGGTGATGGTTACCTTACCCTCCTGGTCTTTTTTTTCTTTCACCCACTTGTTACGGGCTTCCTCCTGTTCCTGTTTCATCTTGTTGATGCGATGGGAGACAAACATGGGCAACAGATACTTGGCGGTAAACTTAAAAAGGTAGTAAACCACAAAGAATATCAGAAGTGTTCTTAATAAGCCTATTATCATGGTTTCAATGTTTTATCTTTGAATTCCTCATTTCAACCAACCGGGCATTAATCAGGTTAAATGTGTTTTCCCGATCGGATAACCTCAATGGCCTTTTGCAGCACCTCATCCTGTAAACCCAGGATAGGGTAAAAGCCTTCATTGTCCAGGATGTTGCGGGCAATATATGCCTTCAACTCCAGATCAATAAGCTTTTTGGAGATGAGATACTGCTGGGCGTTAAATGCAATGCCCTCTCCTTTTGCATATTGCAGAAACTCCTCGGATATGGGCTGACTGTCGAGCCACGCTTTCAATGTTTTTGCATCTTCGTATTTGGCAAGGGTCGTCCTGTTCTCGTCGCTGTATTGAAGCGCAAAACGATATATCACTAAAGACTCACGCAACCGGTAAAAATAGTCGGTTTGGTTACTGGTATCGCGGGGTACAAAAACGTCGGGCATAATGCCGCCACCACCAAACACGGTGCGTCCGGCCCTGGTTTTAAACATCAGCGAATCGTTGAGGTCGATGCTGTCTTTCTCGAAAAACTCGCCGTGCTCAAAGCGCTTCGCTATGTCGTGGTAGTAATCCTCCACCCCATTTTCGTAAGGTTTCTGGATTGAGCGTCCACTGGGGGTGTAGTAACGGGCCACAGTAAGGCGCAGGGCGCTTCCATCGGGCAGAGGTATCTGCTGCTGCACCAGACCCTTGCCAAAGGAACGACGGCCTATGATGAGGCCACGGTCGTTGTCCTGTATAGCACCGGCAAAAATCTCGCTGGCCGAAGCACTGAATTCATCGATGAGCACATCCACCCCTACGTCCTGGCAAGAGCCGGCTCCATTGGCAAACACATCCTGACGCGGACTGGAGTGACCCTGTGTATAGACAATCATGTCGCCCTTTTTTAAAAACTCATTGGTCATGCTGACGGCAACATCCAGGTAGCCACCCGAGTTACCCCGCAAATCGACTATCACATTTTTGCAGTTGTGCGATTTTAATTTGGCCAGCGACGAGAGTAACTCCTGATAGGTGTTGCGTGCAAACCGGTTTATCTTAACGTAACCAATGGAGTCGGTTACCATATAAGCTACATCTACACTATAAACAGGAATATTGCCCCGGGTAATTTCAAAGTTAATAAGCTCTTTGCGATTGCGCCGTTTAATCCCCACATTTACGGTAGTGCCCAGATCGCCGCGTAACATGCCAACCACATCGTTTGTAGGCATCTTTACGCCGGCAATCACCGAGTCGTTAACGGTTATGATGCGGTCGCCGGGCATAATGCCCACTTTCTCCGAAGGGCCTCCCGATATTACACTGATGACCATCACGGTATCTTCCTGCATACTAAATTGAACCCCGATACCGCCAAAATTACCTTCCAGCTCTTGATTGGTCACCTCCAGGTCTTTGGCCGGAATATAAACGGTGTGTGGGTCCAGCTTTTTGAGAATATCAGGGATGGTGCTCTCCACCAGCTCATTTTTGTTGATGCTGTCCACGTAATCCTCTTCAATTAGGTCGATGATGCGATCTAATTTATTGGTCTGGGGATAGATTAACAGGTTTTTGCCAATCTGGCTTCCCATTCCCGGGAGGGTCATGCGGCCGATAAACATCCCGGCCACCAGCACCAATGCCAAAATTATGGGCAGATATATTTGTCTCTTACTGTTTTTAATGTCGGTCATCTTTACCTGTTGTGGTTATAAATTATTTGTCTGATGGTCTCTCTTCCAGAAAAACCACCTCTATATTAGCTCGTTTAAGCAGGTTAATGCCATCTTCGATGCGATAGTTTTCCGAAAAAACCACCCTGTTGATTCCGGCCTGAATAATGAGCTTGGCACATTCGATGCAAGGCGATGAGGTTACATAGAGTGTGGCTCCGTCGGAGCTGTTGCCCGAGCGTGCCACTTTGGTTATGGCGTTGGCTTCGGCGTGTAGCACGTAAGGCTTGGTCACATTGCGCTCATCTTCGCATTCGTTTTCGAAACCCGAGGGGGTGCCATTGTAACCATCGCTAATTATCATTTTATCGCGTACCAGCAGGGCACCCACCTGCCGGCGACGGCAATATGAATTTTGTGCCCAGATGCGTGCCATTGCCAGGTAACGGCCGTCTAACAATTGCTGTTTTTCGGTGTCGGAAGCAGGTTTCAGGTTCTCTTGCATTTTACGTGCCATAATTAGGAAGCTACAAAAATAACAAAGATTGTGGTTATGTGGTTGAGATAAAAGGAATATTACTTGAGCAGGGCTCCTTAATCGCAGTATCTATCCATGGTGTGCTAATCTTTTTAAAGTCTGAAAAAAAATGAAATGGAACCCCAGGCATGTTTTTCACCCAGTTCAAATTCTCTTGTTTTCCAATTTACTTTTGCCCGCAGCCCAAAATGTTCATATATGAGTTGTATTCCGAGATAGATTTCACTAACAAACTTTTTTATTTCACTTAGGTTAAACTCATGTTCGCTTTTTGGAGGGATAATGCCTCCCATTAAGGTGGCGTTGTACAACACAAAGGTTGTGTTTGCACCACCATAAATAAACATTTGAGAATCATGGGTTTCAATATATTTTTGGTTCGCCAGGTTGTAGCCTTTAAATTGGTTGTTGAACCTCCCAAGCCGCAGGGTTCCACCCAGTGTCAAATCGTTGTGGATGTTTCCTGTTCTCAGGCGGGAGTTCGCGCTAAAATCTGCTTTTTGCGACAGTGTAATTAATTCTTTGTCGATTAGTGCATTAAAATTGATGTAAGGGCGGTTATTGATTTGAAAGTCCCACCCTTCGGGCGGCCTTGAAGCAGTCCAGTGGTGAATCAGTTTTTGCGCCTGCCCAGCTCCTGAAAGCGGTCCAAGAACGCCCAGGTCAATTTGGGTCGTCAATCTTAATTTTTTTTGGGGAGATGAAGAAACAAAGAAGGATCTCAAAAACAGAGTACCTGCGTAGGGCCGGTCAATCGAATTCAGCAAAGTGTCGAGGATATCCTTTGGTGTGAAAATCTCCTGAACTAAACCAATTCCATAATAGGTATCGGCACTTTTTAAGCGAAATGAAATGTGCCTCAGCGGATTCTTTCTTAAACCGGGATTGATGTGCGAAATGTGTGCGCCCTGTGTGTAATAGTAGTCTATATCAAAAAAGGCATCGTTATCCCATTGGAATACGAGCTCCTTGTGATGGTTAAAATCCACGCTATCGGTCTTTTGCGCTGATGGATTAATTGGAATTGATAGCAGGAAGAGAATTATGAATTTAAAACGTAGCATTTTTCATCTAAAATTTCAGAAAGTTCTTTTAACCAGATAAACAAGGTACATAAAATATTTGAAAAATACAATCAAATATTTGATTACTAATTAATAATGAAATCAATTTTCGGAGTTGACTCAAAAATAAAAATCAGGATTGTAGGAAACAAAATTTTCTTATTTAGAATGAATCTAAATTCTTTAGAATCACTTTGTTATGTTTGTTTCCTTTTTAAATTCTAATTAACTTTAGCAGTAAAGTCAAATACAGTTTCGCTATGAAGAACCTCAAAAAGTTTCCGATTTTCATTATCGGGTTGCCGCTGGTATTATTTGCCATTTTTGGCTTTATGATAGCCGGTTTAAAGCAGCCTCAGGATAAAAAGTACACCTACAGCGATTTCGATAAACCCGGGAAATGCAAACCTTGTCATCTTGATATTTACCAGCAATGGGATCAGGCGATGATGTCGAAAGCCTACACACACCACTGGGACGAAATTGAGTATTTTAAGCTGGCCGTTCCACATTCCGAAAAGGATCCCTTCATGGTTGAAGCACAGGAGGGGTGCAATGGTTGTCACACCACGGCATCCTTTCTGGTGGGTGATGTGCCTCCACCCAAACCCTCGGAAGGCTCCAGGGCCAACGAGTCGGTATCGTGCGAATCCTGTCACCTCATCAGCGGCATCGACGGCGATACGGCTTACAACTTCAACTACATTATGGAACCCGGCAACACCAAATTCAGCTCGCGTAAGGGAGAGGTTGCTTCTCCTGAACACAAAATTGTGAAGAGTGAGCTCCACAGCACTGCACGTTTTTGTGGTATCTGCCACAACGAGAAGAGCCCGTATGGTATTTGGGTTAAATCTACACAACTGGAGTGGGAGGAGGGCCCCTATGCACAGGAGGACGTGCGTTGTCAGGATTGCCATATGACCAAGGCCAACACCAAAACGGCGCGTATGGGCGCCACTTATCCCGATGCCAAACTGCATCTTTTTCACGGCGCACACGACCCCGGAAAACTCAACGGCGTAATTGAATTGCGTATTCAGCCCGATATACGGGAAGTGGAGCCGGGGGATTTGGCCGTTCTTCAGGTCGCTTTGTTTAACCAAAAGACCGGACATAAGTTTCCAACAGGCTCGGTGGAAGACCGCATTGTGTGGCTGCACGTTTGGGCTGAAGATGAAGCGGGAAACATTTATCACCTGCCGGTGGATAAGAAGGGATTTGAAGGAGAAGAGTACACCATCGCGAGTGAAGATCTGGCCTATCAGGATATGGGGATACCCTTGGGCATCGACAACTTTGAAGGGGTACGACGTGAAGATGTGCCTTTAGGCGACCGTATTTTCCGCATGCCTTTTTTCGACCCACAGGGCCGAATGACCATCATGCAGTGGAACACCGCTTCACTGGGTGTGGATTATCGTATTGGACCCCGAGAAACAAAACTTGAAAACTTTACCTTCAACATACCCTTTAACGTTGCACCCGGTAAATTAAGGGTAACGGCAGTGCTGAACTACCGTCTTCTGGTTAAGCCTGTGGGTGAGTTTCTGGAAGTGCCTGAAGAGGAATATGCCATACACGAAATAAACCGTCACTTCACCGAATTGACGGTGTTGCAGTAATTACAATCTCAACCCTGACATGGTTAGGAACCCTGTCAGGGTTAAAAACCAACTACTATGCTACGAAACCGAATTTTACTCACCACGCTTATTTTTTTGGGAACTGCCTGGTTTGCCGAACAAAGTATGGCTATCCCTGCTTTTGCCCGCAAATATCGCTTAAGCTGTAAAACATGTCACACACCTGCAATGCCCAAATTAAAGGAATATGGCGACTCGTTTGCCGGCAACGGCTTCAGGCTCGAAGATGAAGAATCGCCCCGCTACTATCTGCCTACCGGCGACGATGAGCTTTCTCTTATCCGCGAGCTTCCTCTTGCCGTAAGGTTGGACGGGCACATCACCTACAACCAAAACAACAGCGAAGCTTCTGATTTTGCCTCACCTTACCTCGTTAAATTAATGTCAGGTGGCGAATTATCGGAGCGACTTTCCTATTATTTCTACTTTTACATGGACGAGAAGGGAGAGGTAGTCGGCGTGGAAGATGCCTTTGTGATGTACAACAATCTGTTTGGCGTCGATTTCGACCTCTATCTGGGTCAGTTTCAGGTCTCTGATCCCTTATTCAAGCGCGAGTTGCGACTCACCCTCGAAGACTATCGTCTCTATACCGCACGTATCGGTATTTCCAATATGGGGCTGAAATATGAGAAGGGTGTTATGGCTACTCTGGGGCTAAACAGTGGTACCACTATTACAGCCGAGGTGTTAAACGGCAACGGTATCCCGGATGCCTGGGAGAATCGCTTCGACGATGACAAATACAAGAGTCTGGTGGGATATGTAAAGCAGGATGTAACCGACTTTTTATCCGTCGGCCTCTTTGGCTATACCGGCAAAGAGAAGATGGCCAACAGTTTCGGCCAGATTATAACCAATGAGGCTTTTATTTTTGGGCCCGATTTCACCCTCTCTTCAGATGAGATACTGGAACTGAATTTTCAATACCTCTACCGTGAGGACTCGCGGGTATATCCATATTTTGGGAGCAACGATTTCTTCGAAAACCAGAAGACAAATGCCTTGATGGCCGAACTTATCTATAGCCCCAAAGGAGACAACAGCAACTGGTATTATGCGGGGCTTTATAACTGGGTGAAATCTGACTTTGCTCCCGCTGATTACAAGTCGTTCACTGTTCATGCCGGTTATCTGGCCCGTCGCAACGTACGCTTTGTGTCGGAGTTTTCGCTTATTGAAAGTCACCAACGGGACTGGTTTGGGCTGTTTAGTGTGGGATTTGTTTCGGCATTTTGAAACGTAGCCTTTATTTCATGTGAGCGCTAACACCCTCAGAACCCAACGGTTCATTAAAGGTGTGCCAAAAATAACCATCGTGCGCTATCAGTGCTTCTGATTCTGGCGGGCCCCAGCTTCCCGACTGATAATTTGGGAATTTTTGAGGTGGATTTTCTGCCCATACATCAAGAATAGGCATAATGGTTCGCCACGATTCTTCTATCTGATCGGAGCGCATAAAGAGAGTGGCGTCTCCCAGCATCACGTCATTTAAAAGTGTTTCGTAGGCATCGGGGGGATCGTTTTTATAGGAATCGCTGTAGTTAAATATCATGTCAACCGGTATCAGCCTCATGTCGAGGCCTGTTTTTTTGGCCTGGAAATGAATGCGCACGCCCATTTGCGGCTGGATACCGATAACCATGAGGTTTGGATGCACCAGTTCCCGCACTCCTACCGGAAAAATTTTATGCGGCACCTCCTTAAACTGGATAGTAATATAGGAGGCTTTTGTTTGCAACCGTTTACCGGTTCTCACATAAATGGGGACACCCTGCCATCGCCAGTTGTCAATGAAAAATCGTATGGCAGCAAAGGTTTCAGTAAGCGATTCCTCATTTACGTTTTTCTCATCACGGTACGACTTCACCTCTTTTCCTTCAATCCAGCCCTGGTCGTACTGACCACGCACCGCGTTGAGGTAAACATTGTCTTCAGAGAATTTGCGTATGGCATGCAGCACCTCCAGCTTTTTATCGCGGATGCTGTTGGCACTCAGGTCAACGGGTGGTTCCATTCCAATTAAACAGATCAACTGAAGAATGTGGTTCTGGATCATATCTCTCACAGCCCCGGCCTGTTCGTAATAGGCGGCTCTGTTTTCCACACCCACCTGTTCCGAAACATGTATCTGAATCTGTTCTATGAAGGTCCGGTTCCAAAGAGGCTCAAAAAGCGCGTTTGCAAACCGCAGCGCCATAATGTTTTGAACGGTCTCTTTTCCCAAATAATGGTCGATGCGGTAAATCTGACTTTCATTAAAAATACCTTGCAGAGTGGTATTCAAATCTTTGGCGCTATCCAGGTCGTGACCAAAAGGCTTTTCAATTACCACCCGGTGCTTCAGTTTATTGTCAGCAATGCCCGACTTGCCCAAATGATCGGCAATAACCCGGATAAATTGAGGCGAAACAGCCATGTAAAAGATTCGCGGGGCTTCGGTCTCCCACTCCTTATCGATCGCATTAAAGGTGCTTTTAAGTGTTTTATATGATTTGTCATCTGTAATATCAGCCTGTAAATAGGTGATATATTTTTCAAACTCCCTCCATTTTTCCGGGTCCGCTTTTCCCCTGCGGGAGAATTTATTAATTCCCTCAAGATGCCGTTTATTATAATTTTGCTGAGACACCTCTTTGCGGTCAACGCTTAAAATTTGAGTCCACTCCGACAACCCTGTTTTCTCAAATCATCGAGAATCGAATATTTTCGGAATGTGACAGGTTGGTGGGCAATATTGCCTCAAAAAATAATTTGATCGCTGAATTTAGTCTAAAAAGTAAGGATTTTGAGT
>JACDJA010000667.1_pt1 | contig 36699 bp, 29 predicted proteins | sample 7449241 | NCBI WGS metagenome assembly JACDJA01 (sample SAMN14253289, study PRJNA609438) | sludge metagenome | isolation source: initial anaerobic sludge | collected 2018-12-20 | reverse complement strand
GGCCGAACATTGAGTTCCAGACGATCCCGCCGACCACGGCGGATACGACGATGAGCATGCCCATGCCGGCCAACACCGGATGACGACCAACCACACCCTTCACCTTGTGAACCATCTGGGTGCGCTCACTTCGTTCGACGGAAAACGTCCACAGCCGGGCCGGCCCGACGAGCGCCCAAGGCTACCGATCGGTTCCCGCTGATCGGGAGCAGGAGCACGCTGGACATGTGCGACGGCGGCTCAGGTCACTTCGATCCGGACCGCCCCGCGGGGGTGCACGGTGCAGGCGCCATCGAAAACGCCTGGGCTTGGGAATGTATAGGTGACCGTCTCCCCGGCGGGGATCTGCGTGACGCTGACGAAGTGATCGGCGCTGTCATGGTTGACGACGGTGAGGGTGTCGCCCGCTTTGAAGTTCAGCTCGTTGGGGATGATGTCGATCAGCTGACCGTTGTCGATGCGGGCGGCGCTGCCGTTCGGAATCACGTAGCGGTGATCGGTTGGTCGAGCGTCCAGCACCAGCCAGGCCCCGCCGACGGCGACGGTCACAGCGAGGGCAGCCAGCGCCAGGCCCAACCTGGTGGCGGTTCGGCTGGGTCGGCCGGCCGGGTCGGTCTGTTCCAGCCCCTCGGCGTCACCCGTGGCGGTTGAGCCTGCCGCCGAGGTCGGATCGATCTCGGCGGTCACTCCCGGGGCTCGATCGTGGCGACGGTCGAGAAGCACATCTCGTCCTCGGTGCCCTCCGACCAGCTGATCCAGCGGGGTTCGGCCTGAGGGTTGATCAGGTTTCGGTCCCAGGAGCACTCAACCTTGATCGTGTCGTCACTGGTCAACACGATGTCCTCGACAGGCACGTAACTGAACTGCCAGTTGAAGTCCCAGCGGTCGATGTCGAGGAGGACCTTCTCCCCGGGGGTGTCGGGGTTGAGGGTCATGCGGAAGGTTCGTCCCAGCTCGTGCATGTGGCCGTTGACCGACAACAGCTTGCCAACGGACGACACGCCGTGTTCGCAGCTGCTCGTCGAGATGCCCTCCGCGTCAACGTTCGCGGTCTCCTCGGGGGTGGACCCGCAGACGGCGTTGAGCCCGTTGGCGATCACCGGCGCCGCCGGACCGAACTCGTCGGTAAGCGCCTGGATCGACGCAGCCCGGTCGCAGAGCGGGCCTTTTTCGTCGGGCATGCAGGGGATCTCGGCTGGGGCCAGGTATTGGCTGACCGCCACGTCGGCGTACTTCTCGGTGGGCTCGGAACCCAACTGCAGGATCAACTGGCTCTGGTCGGGGGGTGCGGCGTGGACGTAGTGGTAGTGGACCTGAGTGACGAAGAAGTCGCCCGGCTGCATCTTCAGCCCGGCTCCGTCCGGATAGATCCCCGGCTTGGCGCCCGGTGCCCATCCGGCCACCAGCTCGGAGCCCCGCCCCCGACCCGATGGGCTCAGTCCGCCTGGGCCGGCGCCGACGCCGCCGAAGCATTCGTATCCGGTGCCGGGATCATCGGCGTCGCGCTGATCGACGCCCTCGCGCTGGTCGGCGGTCATGCGGTAGGTGAGGGCGTGGTGGACGAACTCGTTTTTGTCGGGCACGAACTCATATCCGGTGGCCACCGCCGGCGTGTCGAGTTCGGGATCCATGATCAAGCAGCGGTAGTCGTTGGTCTTGTTGGTGGAACCCTCGTACGGCGCCGCTGCGGTCAGCGTCATATCGGCGCGGGGGTGCAGCACTGCGTCGTCCGGTGCCTTGATGGGGGTGGTTGTGGGGGTGTCGAGTGGGGCGCCGGCGTTGGCCCAGTCTTCGATGGTGGTGATTTGTTTGTTGGTGAGGCGGGGGTCGTGTTTGAGGGGGATGCCGGCGTCGGTGGCGAGGAAGGGGGGCATGTAGCGGGATTTGGTGATGAGGGCGAGGCCGTCGGCGATGCGGGTGGCGTCGGAGGCGTCGGTGAGTTCCCAGAAGGGGGCGCCTGCTTCGCCGGTTTGGTGGCAGGAGGCGCAACTGTTTTCGAGGATGGGTTGGACGGCGTTGGTGAATGAGGGGCTGGTGCCGGTGGGTTTGGTGTTGGTGGTGGCTGCTGAGGCGACGCGGTTGGTGTCGGTGAAGTCGGCTGTGTCGATGGCGGTCAGGTTGAAGTCGAGCCGGGCGTTGTCGTCGGCTTGGGCGAAGCCGACCATGTTGATGGGGCCGATGCCGTAGTTGGTGAGGGAGATGGTGGTGGTGGCGTTGAGGTGGAGTTCGTTGCCGGTGAGGGTGCCGGTGGCTTTCAGGGTGGCGGGTTTGGTGGTTTCTTTGACGGTGAGGTCGCCGGTGATCGTGAACTTGTAGGGGGTGTCTTCGGAGATTTTGGTGGGGAGTCCGTCGAGTTTGGTGGGGGAGAAGGTGGCGGTTTGGTAGTCGTTGGATTGGAGGTAGTCGTGGCGGAGGCGTTCGTCGCGGAGTTGTTGGTCGGAGGTGAGTTGTTGGACGTTGATGACGATGTCGCCGATGCGGGAGTCGGCTGGTTTGGTGGTGTTGAGGGCGATGTCGCCGGCGATGCCTCGGGTGGTGCCGGTGGCGGTGTGGGTGGTGCCGGCGAGTTTTTCGGTGACGGTGTAGGTGATGGTGGAGCGGGAGGCGTCGAGTCGGTAGATGGTTTCGTTGTTGGTGGCGGTGAGGGTGGGGGCGTCGGGGACGCCGAAGTAGACGACTGTTGGTTCGAGGCCGAACATTGAGTTCCAGACGATCCCGCCGACCACGGCGGATACGACGATGAGCATGCCCATGCCGGCCAACACCGGATGACGACCAACCACACCCTTCACCTTGTTGCCCATCGCCGTGTCCCCCTTGATCTTGATGCCCGCCCCGCTCGAACGGCCGGTGAGCCACCGTCCCGACGGTGACCTCGCTCAAGCTACAGGGCTTGGCAACCAGCACCCCGTGAGAAACCCGGCGGTCGACCCCATTGCGAGCGTTGGCCGGCGTCATCGGCGTGTCGTCGTCATCGGCGGGTCGTCGTTGGTCCACCCGTTGCTCGCACGCGGTCCCGACGGCACTAGGTTGCTCTCCCGTGATCCTCGCCGATGCCTCGATCCGCGCCCTTGTCGAGTCGGGTGTGCTCGTGATCGACCCCTACGAGCCACAGCACGTTCAACCGGCGTCGGTCGATGTGCGCCTCGGTCACCAGTTCCGGGTGATGCGCAACACCCGCCTGACCCACATCGACCCGGTCACGGTGGACGAGTCCCTCATGGAGTCGGTCGAGGTGCCCGACGGCGGGCAGTTCGTCTTGCACCCGGGGGAGTTTGCGCTCGGCCACACCTCGGAAACCCTGGCGCTGCCCGACAACATCGTGGGCGTGGTGAACGGCAAGTCCAGCCTGGGCCGCCTCGGCGTGCAGGTCCATGCCACCGCCGGCTTCGTCGACCCCGGTTTCGAGGGAGTCATCGTCTTGGAGCTGTCCAACGTGGCCACGCTTCCCATCCTGTTGCGCCCGGGGATGAAGGTGGCACAGATGGTGTTCCAGCACCTGGACCGCTCGGCCGAGCGCCCCTATGGGCACCCCGACCTGGGTTCGAAGTATCAGGGACAGCGGGGCGCGGTCAGCTCGCGATACGCCGCCAACTACCCCGGCGACACCACCGCCGCCCCGTAAGCCACCCCGCCACGGGCAACCCCCGGCGAAGTGGGGAGCCCAAAGCGCGCTCTGGCGGCACTCTCGGCTCCCGAGTTGCGGCAGGGCCCGAAGTGGGGAGCCCAAAGCGCGCTCTGGCGGCACTCTCGGCTCCCGAGTTGCTGGAATTTTACCGGTTGAAGGTGAGTTCGGAGCGGTCAGCCGGTGGAGAGTGAGACCCGGGCGTCGCGGCCGTGGAACTGCCCGTAGCGTTCGGCGGCGGCGTCGATACCGACACGCACAGCAGAGGGGAGCGGTGCAAACGGATCGAGGTCGATATCGACCGTCGACGTTTTCACGGTGCGCTTCCAGGTGCCGAGCACCGTGCCGCCGCCGACGATGGTCGGCTTGAACATGCCGTTGTTGCCGGGGCAGATGCGCTGGTTGAACGCCGGGTCCAACATGGCCGAGCGGTCGCCGTAACCCAGCATGTACTCGTCGAAGCCGGGCAACAGGACGACCGGCTCCGGGTCGTCGAGACCGGGTCGCCCGTCGACGTCGAGCGCAGCCTCCAGTGCGTCGTCGGTGACCCACATCGCTGTGGGTCCGTCGGACGTGGCGCAGTCCACTTCGGCGAGCACGTCCGACGCGGCCGCCAAACCGGCCTTGGCGTCGGTCATCGTCAGCCCGGTCCAACGGGCCAGGTCGTGACGCGTGATCGGGCCGTGGCTGCGCACGAAGCGCACCGCCAGCTCAGCCAGCGCCTCGTCGCGGTCGAGCTGTCGAGGCTTGGGCACCCATTCGTCGAGCAGCACGAAGGTCTGCTCCTTGCCCACCTGTGGGCCGATGCAGGTCACCCCGATCTGCGAGATGTACCAGAGGAAGTGATAGCCGTGATCGGCCGCTTCGGGAACGCCGCCGTCGACCAGTGCGGCGATGCATTCGGCCCGCGTCAGGCGACGACCCCCGGCGAGCGCCGACCCCAGCAAGTCGGCCGCGCGGTCGACCGTCGTCTCGCTCAGGCCGAGGAACTCGCGCCGGCGGGCAGCGCCGCGCAGCGCACGAGCGCCGGTCACCTCGAGCATCCAGCGGGCGTCGGCGGGCGGGACGAAGTGGACCGTCCCCCGCATGGGCCAGGTGCGCAGGATCTCACGGTTCGCGGTGGCTGCGTGGATGTCGTCGTCGGTCAGGCCGTCACAACGCGCGCCGAACGACCAATGTCCGCTGTTGAGGTCCTGGGCCTGCATCGCCCCGAACCAGGTGACGACCTCGCCCGGCGAGCGAGGGCGGATTGCGTCGAGCAACTGGGCGGCCAAGCGCAACCGCAGCACCTCGGTTGGGCTGAGTTGGGACGGGGCTCGCTGGGACATGCAGCCAGTGTCGCACCGGTCAGAGGCCGTCGCCGCCGTGTCGTGGCGAAGCGGGTCCGGACTCGCACCTCGGGTGGGTCATGTTGCGGCGGCTGGAGTCCGTCGTTGCGACGCTCAGCCGACGCTGTGACTAGTCCTGCACAGCGCTGAGCGGCAGGCCGACCGGGGTCTCGGCATCTTCGAGTGCCTCGAGCAGGTGCAGTGCGATGTCGCCCACCTTCACTTGGTCCTCGTCGACACCCTCACCCTTCACGCCGTCGTCGATCATGATGTAGCAGAACGGACAGGCGGTGGCGATGCGGGTGGCGCCGGTGGCGAGCAGTTCCTGGCTGCGGTCGACGTTGATCTGCTTGCCGGTGTGCTCCTCCATCCACATGCGGGCACCGCCGGCGCCACAGCACATGCCTTCGGTGCCGTTGCGGGGCGCCTCGACCACTTCGACGCCCCCGAGGGAGGCGATGATGTTGCGCGGCGACATGTAGATGTCGTTGTGGCGGCCGAGATAGCAGCTGTCGTGGTACACGACCTTCTCGGCGAAGTTGGTGCCGGTCGTGTCGATCGAGCCGTCGTCGATCAGGCGCTCGAGCAGCTCGGTGTGGTGGATGACCTCGTAGTGGCCGCCCAGCTGGGGGTACTCGTTGGCGATCGTGTTAAAGCAGTGCGGGCACTGGGCAATGATCTTCTTCACGCCCATCGAGTCGAGCGTCTCGATGTTCTGCATGGCCAGCATCTGGAAGATGTACTCGTTGCCGGCGCGGCGGGCCGGGTCGCCGGTGCAGTTCTCGGACGGGCCGAGGATGGCAAAGCTCACCTCGGCGCGCTGGAGCAGCTTGGCCACCGCCTGGGTGACCTTCTGGTTCTTGTCGTCGAAGCTGCCTGCGCAGCCGACCCAGTACAGGTACTCGGCCTCGAGCGGGTCGCCGCCCTCGAGCACGTTGATGCCGTCGAGCTTGTCGGCCCACTTGCCGCGATCGCTCTGGCTCATCTTCCAGGGGTTCCCCTGGTTCTCCATGCCCTGGAACGCCTGGCCCAGTTCGGTCGGGAAGTCGGACTCCATCAGGGTGAGGTAGCGGCGCATGTCGAGGATCTTGTCGAGGATCTCGATGTTGACCGGGCAGATCTCGTCGCAGGCCTTGCAGGAGGTGCAGGCCCACACCTCTTCGGGGGTGATGCGCTCGAACAGGCTGTTGGCGCCGATGGTGATTTCGCCGTCGAGAGCGATCGGCGGGCTGACCTGCGGGTCGCCGGTGGCGGCCATGACCTCACCGGTCTTCAGGACGATCTCGCGAGGGTCGAGGGGCTTGCCGGTGCCCGAAGCCGGGCACACCGAGGTGCAGCGGCCGCACATGGTGCAGGCGTCGGTGTCGAGCAGCTGCTTCCAGGTGAAGTCCTCGACAACCGAAGCGCCGAAGGTCTCCAGCTCGGTCTCCATCAGGTTGGGCATCGCCTTCATGGCGCCCTTGGGACGATCCCGGTCCTTGAGATACATGTTCATCGGCGACGTGAACATGTGGCGCAGCATCGTGGTCGGCAGAACGATCAGGAAGGCGACGAACGTCAGAATATGCACGATCCAGAAGCTGCGGTGCCACCACTCGAGCCCGCCCATGTTTTCCATCGCCTTGGCCATTGGCCAGCCGATGAAGGCCCAGTTGTCGGCCTCGGGCATGCCCTCAAGGGCGATGCGGAAGCCCTCGGCGATGAAGCCGGTGACCCCGATGGCCAGCAGGACGCCCAAGCCGATCGCGTGGTCGGCCTTGGTCTTGATGCGGATGCGGTAGGGCTTTTGTACGTAGCGGCGAACGATGGCCCAGACGAGCCCGACGACGAAGAACACGCCGGCCAGATCAGCGATGAAGGCGTAGGCGCGGTACACGTCGCCGTGAAGAAACTTCAGGGCCACCGGCAGCTGCAGGTTGATCTCACCGATGGTGGTGACCGCCAACAGCACGAGGAATGCGAAGTAGATGAAGCTGTGCATCACGCCGGCGGCCGGGTCGCGCAGCAGGGTCTGCATGTACAGGCCCGAGCGCATGTTCTCCAGGCGCTTCTTGAAGTTCTTCGGCGTGGTGCGTCGGTTGTCGGGGGCGCCGCGCTCCCAGTTGCGCACCCGATTGGAGAAGTTGAAGGCTCCGTACAGGATGGCGGCGACCACCATCACGTAGAAGGCCAAACGCAACCAGCCCGGGATGTTGGCGAACATCAGGCGAGAGATCGGCTGCTCTTCGAAGGCGGTCTCTGCCCAGTGCTCCGCCCACAACTGCTCGGCGACATAGGAGGCCGCGGTGAGGGCGGCGAAGCCGCCGCCGACGATGAGTGCGATCTGGTAGGGACGGAACCGGCGCTTGGCCTTGGTTTCGGTCCCGCTGGGAGTCTCGGTGGAGGTCGCCATAGCAGCCATGAATCTACCGTCCGGAGGCGGCCCCGGGGAACTCCGAGCGTCGCGCCGACCGAACGTCGCCTACCGTGGCACCCTGAAACCGACGTTTGTCGTCGTCGGCACGAGGGGGACGTGATGGATGCTTACTTGGAACGCCTGGGTGCATTGCCGATGTTCGGCGGTTGCACCAACAAGGAACTGCGTGACATTGCGCGCATCGTCGACGAACTGCAGGTGGAGTCCGGCCGGGTACTGATGTCGCAGGGCGACGCTGGTCAGGAGGCCTTCGTCATCGAGGAGGGCACCGCCGAGGTGGTGCGCGACGGCCAGTTGCTGGCCACGGTCGGCCCGGGATCCTACGTTGGCGAACTCGCCCTGATCGACGCCGGGCCCCGCTCGGCCACGGTGACCGCCACGACGCCGATGCGGGTGTTGGTGATCGGCACCCGCGAGTTCTCCACGCTGCTCGACGAGGTGCCAGGCCTGGCCCGGCGGGTGCTGGTGAGCACCGCCCGCCGCCTGCGCGCCGCCAACGAGGGCGCCCACCAGCCGATCCACTGATCTGGGCTGCCGCTCCGCTGAGGTCGTTCGGGCCACGAAGGCCGGGTCGCCGCTCCGCTGAGGTCGTTCGGGCCACGAAGGCCGGTTAGCGGAGGGTGCGGGCGAAGGCCCGGAGGTCGCCGATCAGCAGATCCGGCTCTTCCAGCGCGGCGAAGTGCCCGCCCCGGTCGAAGCGGGTATAGCGGACCAGGTTGTAGCCCGCCTCCACCCAGGAGCGGGGCGGCCGGGTGATCTCGGCGGGAAACTGCGCCACCGCTGTCGGCACCTCCACCTTGGCGTCGTGGGTGGCGAAGCGGCCGGTGCGCATCGTTTCGAAGTAGATGCGCGTCGAGCTGCCGATCGTGCCGGTCACCCAATAGCTGGTGAGGTTGTCGAGGATCGCCTGCTCGCTGACCGCGTCGAACAGGTTGCCGTCGTGGTCGGTCCAGGCCCAGAACTTCTCGAGAATCCAGCCGGCCAGGCCGGCGGGGGAGTCGGCGAGGCCGTACGCCAGTGTTTGGGGGTTCTTGCCTTGGATCTCCTGGTAGGCGCAGCCGTTGGCGAGGAACTCGCCCATCTCGGCCAGGTCGACGCCCTCGGACTCGGTGAGCTCACCGTCGCCGGGAAACCCGACCGCCATGTTGAGGTGGATGCCGGCGAGGTGTTCGGGGTCGACGAGACCCAGCCAGGTGGAGACGAAGCTGCCCCAGTCGCCCCCCTGGGCCAGGTAGCGGTCGAACCCGAGCCGGGCCATCAGCTCGGCCCAGGCCTCGGCCACCGCCTTGACGTCCCAGCCGGGGCCGGTCGTGGGCCCGGAGAACCCGAAGCCGGGCAGCGAGGGGACGACGACGTGAAACGCGTCGGCAGCATCGCCCCCGTGGGCGACCGGATTGCGCAGCGGCTCGATCACGTCGAGGAACTCGGTGACCGACCCGGGCCAGCCGTGGGTCAACAACAGCGGCATCGCGTCGGGCTCGGGGGAACGGGCGACGATCACGTGGATAGGCGTGCCGCCGATCGTCGTGCGGTACTGCGGCCAGGCGTTGAGGCGGGCCTCGGTCGGGCGCCAGTCGTAGGTGTCGCGCCAAGTGCGACAGAGTGCCTGGAGCGTCGACATGTCGGTGCCGTAGTCCCAGCCGACGTCCGGGAGCTCGTCGGGCCAGCGGGTGTGCCCCAAGCGCAGGCGCAGATCGTCCAAGAGCTCGTCCGGGATGGCGATCGATGTCGCCTCAAACCCGTCGGGCACCGGATGGTCGGCCGATGGGCCCTCGACCGCCGCATCACCGACCCACTCGTCGGCCGGTGGTGCGCCATCGCCGCTTTCGGATCCAGTCATCGTTTCCCCTTGGGTTGGCCGCCGTCGCGATGATGGCGCCTGTCGCAGCCCGAAACTACCGTCGAGCCGCTCGGCGGGTCGCCCGATCCGGCCTGGCGAGCGCCGGCGACTTCGGTCCGGCTATGCCGCCGAGCGTTGTTCTGCCCTAGGGTGCGAAAACGAGAACGTGTTCTTATTACGTTGTCATTTCATCGAACGAACAGCCATCGAGGTGGCTACGAGCCTTGACGGGGGATCCGATCGTGACCCAGCGTGTGCAGCCTGATTTCGTCGACGTGTTGGACTTGGATCGCTTCGTGCGCGGCGACCATCACGCGATGTTCCGCCGAATGCGCGAAGAGGCTCCGGTGTCGTGGCACGAGGAGAAGGTCCGCGAGGGCGGCTTCTGGAACATCGTCATGCACCCGCACCTGCAGACGGTCAATCGGGACACGGAGCTGTTCTCCTCCCAGAAGGCCGGCTCGCTCATGTTCGAGAACCCGGCCCCGTCAGGGTTCGACAGCCGGGGCAAGCTGCTGATCGACACCGACCCCCCGCTGCACACCCGGTATCGGCGCCTGATCAACAAGGGCTTCACACCACGCATGATCGGCCTGTTGGAGCAATACCTGCAGTACCGGGCCGAGCTGATCGTCGACAACGTGATCGAAAAGGGCGAGTGCGACTTCGTCAGCGGCCTGGCGATGGAGCTGCCGCTGCAGGCGATCGCCGAGATCATGGGTGTCCCCCAAGAGGACCGTCGCCTGATCTTCGACTGGACCAACAAGATGATCGGGGCGCAGGACCCGGACTACAACGACAGCGGCGAGATCGAGGACATGGAGGAGGCCACCCAGGCCGCCGCCGAGCTGTACCTCTACGTCGACCAGTTGCGCGCCCAGCGGCGCAGCGATCCCAAGGACGACATCGTCACCAAGCTGATCAACGCCGAGATCGATGGCGACAACCTCAGCGAAGAAGAGTTCGAGATGTTCATGTTGTTGCTGTCGGTCGCCGGCAACGAGACCACCCGTAACGCAACGACCCATGGCATGTATGGGTTGTCGAGCACGCCCGGCCAGTGGGACCTGCTTAAGGGCAACCTGCCCGAGTTGATGCCCAACGCCATCGAGGAGATGGTGCGCTGGGGCTCCCCGGTGCTGCACTTCCGTCGCCAGACCACCGCCCCGACCGAGATCGGCGGGGTCGAGCTTGATGCCGACGACAAGGTCGTCATGTGGCACGTCTCGGCGAACCGTGACGAGAACGTCTTTGACGATCCGGACACGTTCGACATCGAGCGGTCCAACGCCAACGAGCAGGTCGGCTTCGGCGGCGGCGGCGCCCACTACTGCCTGGGCGCCAACCTGGCCAAGGCCGAGCTGCGCATCATCTACACCGAGATCGCCACCCGCATGCCCGACATCAAGGTGGTCGGCGAGCCCGAGCGACTGCGCAGCAACTTCATCTCGGGCATCAAGTCGATGCCGGTGAGCTTCACCCCGGGCAAGCGCAAGCACCCGGCGGACGCCACCTAAGGATCCCGACGAGCTTCGGGAACTCGATGTGATTACCGGGTCAGCAGTGCGAAGCCAGACGCTTCCCAACGCGGCACACGCGTGAGGCGGTGCAGGCGATGACCAGGCGCCGTTTCACCAGCCCCAGGTATGCCGTGCTGTGGGGGTCCTTCTTGGTCGCCGTGATCGCAGCCTGCTCCTCCCCCGAGACGGGCGAGCGTCCCGTTCCCAGCACCACACGCAACGACACTGAAGAAACCAAAGACACCGCGTCGGCTGTTCCCGGCAGCGAGTGGGAGACGATCTCCCCGAGCGAGGCCGGGCTGAACGAAGAGGCGCTCGACCAAATCGCCGAGGGTGCCGAGGCCACCGGTTCCTACTGCCTCTCGGTGGTGCGCTACGGAAAGATGGCGTACCAGCGCACGTTCGGCGACTACACGGCGTCGACCCCTCAGGAGGCCTACTCGGTCACCAAGTCGTTCACCTCGACGCTGGTGGGCATGGCGGCCGAGGACGGCGACCTGGACGTGGGCCAAGCCGCTTCGGACTTCCTCCCCGAGTGGCAAGGAACCGACTCGGCCGACGTGACGATCAGAAACCTGATCCAAAATGACTCGGGGCGGTTCTGGAGCCTCAAGTCCGACTATCTCGACATGATGAGGGCCACCGACCTCACCCAGTTTGCGTTGGACCTCGATCAGGCGGAGCCGCCGGGCACGGTCTGGCGCTACAACAACGCCGCCATCCAGACACTGCCGGCCGTCATGTTTCAGGCCACCGGTCAGAGCATGGGCGATTTCGGTGCCGGACGACTCCTGAAACCCCTGGGCATGGCCCACAGTTCCTTCACCGCCGACCAGGCCGGCAACACCCTTGCGTTCATGGGTTTGCAGAGCACCTGTGATGACCTGGCCCGGTTTGGGTTGTTGTTCGACCGAGGTGGGGTTTGGGGTGATGACCGGCTCGTCAGCGCCGACTGGGTGCAGGCCGCCACCACCCCCGGCGAGCTCAACCCGGCGTACGGCTACCTGTGGTGGCTCCAGACCGACGACGTGTTCACCGGAGGCGAGGGCAAGCAGCTGACCGGCCACTACCCCGGTGCGCCACCGGACACCTTCGCCGCCGAGGGCCTGGGGGGCCAGGTCGTGGTGGTCGTCCCGTCGGAGGATCTGGTGATCACCCGCATGGCCGCGGTCGCCGCCCCGAACCCGGCCGGTGACCCCTTTGCCGAGAGCCTGCCCGCCGATGTGGTGGCGGCCATCAACGATGCGGAGTCTTCGAACGGCTAACCCGGACGCGGGTTAGCGGGTTGGCTGGAAGCGGCGCAGCCGCAGGCTGTTCAACACGACCAACACCGACGAGGCGGCCATGGCCAGCCCGCCGATCAGCGGGGTGAGCAGGCCGACCGCAGCCAGCGGGATCGCCGCCACGTTGTAGCCGAAGGCCCAAAACAGGTTGGCTTTGATCGTGGACAGGGTCGACCGCGACAGGCGGATCGCATCGACCGCCCCCATCAGGGCCCCCGACACGATCGTCAGGTCGGAGGCCTCCATTGCAACGTCGGCGCCGGAGCCCATGGCGATACCCAGCTCGGCGGTGGCCAGCGCAGCGGCGTCGTTGACGCCGTCGCCCACCATCGCCACCCGCTGACCCTCGGCCTGGAGCCGGGCAACGATGTCAACCTTGTCCTCCGGCATGACACCGGCGATCACCCGCTCCGGGGCGATGCCAACCTGTCGGGCAACCGCACGCGCCACCTGCTTGGAGTCACCGGTGACCATCCACGGGGTGATGTCATGGTCGATCAGCGCAGCGATCGCTCGCTGGCTGTCGGGGCGGACCGTGTCGGCCACCGAGAGCAGACCCCGAACCTGGCCGTCCCAGCCGGCGGCCACCACGGTGATGCCCTTCGCTCCGAGCGTCTCTGCCTGATCGAGTAGGCCGTCGGGCCACGCGAGTGCCTCGTCGGAGAGCAGGCTGGGCCGACCTACCAGCACCCGGGTCGGTTCGGGGCCCGAGGGTGCGGAGTTGGCGGTCGAGGCCCGACCGATCATCGCATCGGCAGCGACGTTGACGACCGCCTCGACGCCCAGCCCGGGGCGGTTGGTGAGCGATTTCACCTCAGGCAGCTCGCCCAGTTCCTCCCGGGCGCCGGCGGCGATGGCTGCGGCAATCGGGTGCTCGCTGCCCGACTCGGCCGCACCAACCAAGGCCAGCAGCCGGCCCCGGTCGGTTCCGGGGGCGGCAACGACCTCTGCAAGCGCCATCTTGCCCTCGGTGATCGTGCCGGTCTTGTCCAGCACGATCGTGTCGATGTTGCGGGTAGCCTCGAGCACCTGCGGGCCGCTGATCAGCAACCCCAGCTGGGAGCCACGACCGGTACCGACCAGAAGCGCGGTGGGAGTTGCCAGGCCGAGCGCGCACGGACAGGCGATCACCAGGACAGCCACGGCTGCGGCGATGGCGGCGTCCACCGGCTGGCCGAGCGCCAGCCAGGCGATCAGCGTCACCGACGCGATGGCGAGCACGATCGGCACGAACACCGCCGACACCCGATCGGCCAGGCGCTGCACGTCGGCCTTGCCGGCCTGAGCCTCGCTGACCAGCCGGGCGATACGTGCCAGCTGGGTGTCCGAGCCCACCTCGGTGGCGATCATCTCGATGCGGCCGGACATGTTGACCGTCGCTCCCGTGACGTGGTCGCCGGCCACCACCTCGACCGGCACCGACTCGCCGGTGAGCAGGCTGGCGTCGATCGTGCTCGTTCCGACCGTGACCTCGCCGTCGGTCGGGATGCGCTCGCCGGGACGGACGATCAGGCTCTGGCCGACCTTGACGGCGCTCGCCGGTACGGTCATTTCGCTGCCGTCGTCGGTGAGCACGTTGGCATGCTGGGCGCCGAGGCGAAGCAGCGAGCGCAATGCCGATCCGGCGCGCCGCTTGGCGCGGGCCTCGGCCCATCGTCCGCCGAGCAGGAAGGTGGGCACGACGGCCGCCACCTCGAAGTACAGCTCGTGGTGCCCGGCCCCGGCGTCAGCCGGCAGCCAGCTCATGTTCATCGTCATGCCCAACATGCCGGCCCCGCCGAAGAACAGCGCCCAGACCGACCAGGCGTACGCGGCGATGACCCCGAGCGAGACCAGGGTGTCCATCGTCGTGGCCCGGTGGCGGAGGTTGATGATCGTGGCCCGGTGGAAGGGCAGCGCACCCCACACCACCACCGGTGTGGTCAGGGCGAACACGACCCATTGCCAGCCGCGAAACTGCCAGGCGGGAATCATCGAGATGAGCATGACCGGCAAGGCGAGCGCCGCCGAGACCCAGAAGCGCAGCTTCAGGTCGGCGACGTGAGCGGCTGCCTCGGCGTCCTGCGCCTCGGCTGCGGCTTCGAGGTCGTCGCCGGCCGCCGGGGCCGGGTTGGCGCCGTAACCGAGCCCCTCGACGACGGCGATCAGCTCGTCGACCGCCGGACCGTCCGGGCCGCGGCTGATGTAGGCGGACGACGTGGCGTAGTTGACCGTTGCTGTCACGCCATCGCGGTCGTTCAGCGCGCTCTCGACCCTGGCGGCGCAGCTGGCACACGACATGCCGGTGACCGCCAGCTCGGTGGGCGCATCGGTGCCCGAGCGGGAGGCGCCGGTGTCGGTAGTAACGGTAGGGGCCGTCATGTCGGGTCCTTTCGTCAGAGCTGGTTGTGATGAAGAGGTCGAAGAGGGGCGGTGGCTTCGTCGCCGCCGATGCGAACTAGGCCGGGCTGGCGCCGTATCCGAGACCCTCGATGACGGTGATCAGCTCATCGACGTCGGGGGCGTCGGGGCCCCGGCTGACGCTGGCGGAGGACGCCGCGTGGTCGACCGTTGCGGTGACGCCCGGCTGGTCGTTCAGCGCGCTCTCCACCCTGGCGGCGCAGCTGGTGCACGACATGCCGGTCACTGTCAGCTCGGTGGTCGAGCCTGAGGTGTCGCTGCCGGTGGAAACGGTTGGGTTGGTCATATCGGGTCCTTTCGGGGAAACGCGTCCGACGGGGACGGTTGTGGGGGTGGTCAGCTGCGGATCAGTCGGGCGATGGCAGCCGATGCTTCGTCGAGCTTGGCGGTGGCCTCGTCGCCGCCGGCTTCGACCGCCTGGACCACGCAGTGGTGCAGGTGTTCGTCGAGCAGCCCCATCGCCACCGACTGAAGGGCCCGGTTGGCGGCGGAGATCTGTGTCAGCACGTCGATGCAGTACTTGTCGTCCTCGATCATGCGCTGGAGGCCGCGCACCTGGCCCTCGATGCGTCGCAACCGTCGCAGGTGGTCGGCCTTGGTGTCCGAATAGCCCGGCGGCGGCGTGTCGATGGCGACCATGGGGTCACCATACCCCCATGGGGTATCAATGTACACCCCCAGGGGGTATCACTTCGTCATCGGATCGCATTGGACGTGTCAGGCTGCCTCCGATGGTGGACACGCTGGCAGCGGGCAACGCACGGTCGACGGAGACCGCCTCCGAACAACGGGTGTTGCGGGTCTCGATGTTGGTCGGCGTGGCGTTGTGCATCCTCGGGATCGGCTGGGGGATCGTCGGCGGTTCGCAGATGATCCTCTTCGACGGCGTGTATGCGCTGGTGGGGATCAGCCTGACCTGGGTTTCGCTGTGGGCGTCCCGGATCGTGGAGGCCGGACCGACCGCCCGCTACCCCTGGGGGCGCGAGGCGCTCACCCCGATGGTGATCGCGTTTCAGGGCATCCCCCTGTTCGCCACGTGCGTCTACGCGGTGGTCGATGCGGTCGCGACGATCCGCGACGGGGGCAGCGAGGTCACCGGTGCCTCCGGCGTCGGCTACGGGCTGATCTCGTTGGCCGCAGCGGTGGTCGCCTACCTGTGGATCCGGCGTCGCGCCGGGCACTCCGACCTGATGTCAGCCGAGGCCACGCAATGGATGGCGGGTGCGGCCTTGGCGTGGGCATGGTGGTGGGCTTCGGAGCGGTCATCGCCTTGAACGGCACCGCCTGGGCCGGGGCCGGACGGTACATCGACCCGGCGATGGTCATCGCCGCGTGCGTGGTGCTGGTCCCGGCACCGTTTGGCATGGTCCGCTCCACCCTGGTCGAGCTGCTCGAGGGTGCCCCCGGCGAGCAGGTTCAGCAACCGGTTCGCTCGGCGGTCGATGACGTGAAGCGGCGCTTTGGGCTGGGGGACCATCACCTGCGCCTGGCCAAGGCTGGACGGAAGCTGTACGTCGAGGTCGACTTTGTGGTGCCCGAGGATTACGTGGTGCGCGACGAGGACACGGTGCGCCACAACCTGCTCGCCCGGTTGGAGCAACTGCCCCACGATATGTGGCTCAGCGTGGAGTTCACGGCGGACCCAACCTGGGGCGAGTAGTCAATCAGCCGCGGGCGGCCTGCTTGCGGCCCTTGGATGAGCGCTGCGAGGCCACGGACTTCCTGGACACCGGGGTCTTGGCCTTGCCCTTGGTGTTCTGGTGGGCCGGCTTGCCGCCCTTGCCCTTCTTCCCCCTCACCTTGCCTTTGCCCTTCTTGCCCTTCTTGCCCTGATCGGACGAGCCACTTTTCCAGGACCGGGCCGCCTCCAGCCGTTCCTGCTTGAGCTCCTCGGCGCTGTCACGGGCGGCCCTGGCGAGCTTGTCGGACACGATGGCGAGCGCATCCTCGAACGCCTCGGCCTTGGTCACCGTCCGCGCATGCTGCTGGTGCGCCTTCTTGCGGGAGGCGTCCTTGTCCACCTGTTCGGAGGCCCGGCGCCGGTAGAGCTTGGTGTACTTGCGCCGAGCGCGTCGGATCCGGTCGTGCAGCTCGGCGAGCCCGTCCTCGTCCAGCTTGTTGAGCCGCTTCGGCTCAACCTCGCGAAGCAGCGCCTTCTCCGTCTCGTTCAACATGCCCCAAATGGCGTTTTTCATCGTCGACAACCCCCGGTCTGAGTGACGCTGCGACCCTACTCGGGAGCCAATGGGACGGAGACCGGGTCGCCCTGGCGCCCTCGGCCGCTGCACCACCGATTCCGAAACCGACCCGATCAGCACCACCGACGCAGCCACCTCGGGCCGGAGGCCGACTCGGTCAGAGCAGCCCTTGCTTGAGCCCCGCATTCAGGAATGTCTGGCGGGCGTCCGCAACCGAGATGCCGTTGAGCAGCAACTTGTAGTTCTTTCCGGTGGTCTTGATCGACAGCCGATTTTCAGAGGTGTCGTAGTTCTCGACCCGCTTCAACTTCAGCTTGGTCACGGTGGCCCGGTCGATGGCGAAGTTCTTGGGGTGCCTGGCCAACAGGTCCGCGGGAGCCATCGCAGCACACTCCTGGGCGAGCACGTGCTGGGCACGTTGTTGCGCTCCCCACTGTCCGATTCGACCCTTGCCGGCATCCCGTGCCTGTTGTTTCAGTTCGGCGGCGATGCGCCTGAAATCGGCCGTGGTACTGCGGACGAAAAGCAGGCGGTAGTTGGTGATCACGATCGTGTGCAGACGAGCGTTCAGTCCCAGCGGTCCCGCCTTGACGGTGGCGCCGGGGATCGTGGCCTGGACGTACTCGGCGGGCGGTGTGCTCATGGGATTGGACATGGGGACACCTTGGCTTCGACCTCGCCCGTCGAGCAAGCCTGGAGCCCGCGCTCGGAGAGCCTCGCCACGAAAAACTGGAGGTGGCGGTCGCCCAGCTTGTCGACGGAAAGCTCCGGGGGCGGCGAACAGCGGGTGGAGGCGCTTCAGCGGCGGACCGACGGGTCGCTCTGGGTAACCCGGGCGCGCAGCGTGAACACCGAATCGCCGGAGAGCACGCCGCCGCGTCCGAACAGTCGGCCCTGTTCCCAGTTGGACAGGCCCAGCTCGGGGCGGTCGAACGCATATTGGCCGTCGACCCAGCGGGTGAAGCCGTTGCCGACGAACGGCGCATCGAAGCCCTGGTAGGCGGCCTCGGCCTCGGCCGAGTCCTCGGCGACGATCGACACCACAAAGTGGGGTGAGTAGGCGTTGAACCAGTGGATCGCTTGGGTGAGGTCGTCGGCGATCGCCAGCGAAATCTCGGGGGAGTCCTCCCACTCCCACTCCCGGCCCAGGTCGGCCTCGTCGAGCGCCTCGGCTCCCGGTTCGGTCGTCGGCCCGTCGGCGCGTGCGATCGTCGTGTCGCCCCAGCGCTCCTCCGGGACGAACTCACGGGCCGAGTCGTGCACCCACAACTTGGGGTTGGTCCCCAGTTCGGCGGCGGCTGCGTCCAGGCCGGCGAGGACCGCCGGCACCAGCTCGGCGGCCCGGCTTCGGGCCACCATCGCGGTGTTGAGGGTGTTGCACACCTTCCGGTCAAGCGAGGCGGTTACCGACGCCTCCAAGCGGTCCACGTCGGCTGAGTCGCCGGCGACGATCCAAGCGCCGCCGGTGCCGTGCAGGCTGACCGGTACCCCGGCGCCCTGGGCGACCGCCCCCAGCTGGGCGACCGCGGCGCCCGACCCGCGTGCGACCGCCAGCGCCAGTCGCGGGTCAGCGAACAGCGCGTACCCCGCCGAGCGTTCCGCCGCCGCCAGCAGGGTGGCCGACCCCTCGGGAAGGCCGGCCGCAGCCAGGGCGGGATCGAGGGCGTGGGCGACGATCGCCGCGGCCGAGCCCAGCGCATCCGAGCCGATGCGGAACACGACCGTGTTGCCCGAGCGGATCACGCCGCAGGCATCGGCGAACACGTTGGGCCGGCCCTCGAACACAAAGCCGACCACGCCCAGGCCGGCCCGGCGCAGCTCGACCGCCCAGCCGTCATGGTCCACGCGGTCGACCACCTCGTCGCGGCCCGAGGGCGCCTTGGCCCAGGTCCGCAGGCCGTCGATCATGTCGGCGCGCATCACATCGGAGAGGACCAACCGGGTGGTGGTGCGACCCCTGGCTTTGGCGGCGGCTACGTCGCCGGCGTTGGCCTCGGCGATCGGCGCAAACGTGGCGTCGTCGGCCAGGCGGTCGGCGAACGTTTCGAAGAAGGTGGTCACCGCCTCGTCGGAGACGGCACCCATGCGGGCGAACGCGGTTGCGGCCCGGTCGACCGCCCTCTCGGTGACTTGCCCGACCGAGGCGGGGACATGCAGCAGCGCCCCGGTGGCCGGCACGGTCAGCAGGCGGTCACCCTCGACGAAGGCGGCGGCGAGCTCGGCGGTGACTCGCACCACCCGGTCGCCGCCGACCACGATCGGCATGCCCTCGGTGAGCTGGCGGAGTGGCTGGGGCGAGCGGTCGACCGTGTTCATGGGCCTCGATCGTACCGGCCCTCCGAGGCGTTCAAGCTCGAACCACATCCCATCCTGTGAGGCAACCGAGCCGAGGTGTCCGCACGCTCGATTCGTGCCGTTCGGGTGCTTTGGGATGATTACGGGTCAGGGGGTGACCCGTAATCATCCCAAAGCAGAGCCTGGGCCGTCTGGTTTGACCCGGTCGGGGCCTAGTGGTCGATGGCGAAGCGGGTTTGGCGTTCCATCGGGTCGGCCTCGACGAGCCGCACCGTCACCGCCTGTCCGTCGTCGGCTGCGCCCGAAGCGTCGGCGATCACCGGCGGCTCGGTCACCTGGACCCGAACGCCGTCCCGCCCGTGCGACAGAACAACGGCGGCGAACTCGTCGCCGACCTGGGGTGCCAACACCGCCGCCTCCAGGAGGTCGACCACGGCCCGATCGACGGCGGAGGAGCGTCGGTTGCCGTCGTTGAGGATCTGAGGCAGGTCGTCGAGCACGTCGAGCACCCAGGCCGGGGCCGGACGGGTTTCGTAGGCCGCCAAGGCCAGCTCGGCGGCGTATCGGTCACCGAGGCGCCGCAACGGCGCAGTGACGTGGGCGTAGGGGGCGGCCACCGCAGCGTGCGTGGTCAGCTCCGGCAACTCGCCGTGAAACGCGCTGTACCCGGAGCCACGAAGCCCCTTGGCGGCGGTCAGCATGAGCGCAGCGCCGATGGGGGTGGACGGGTCGAGCGAGCGAACCCATTCGGCGTAGACGTGGGTGGGAGATTGATCTGTGTTGGGCCAGGGCTGACCCAACGCAGTGGATGCCCGCTCGAGTTCCTCGAGGATCTCGGGTTCGGCGTCGGGAAGCGTGCGCAGCAGCCCGGTCTCGGCCCGCAGCATCAGTTGGGCTGCGGCGATGCCGGTGGCCAACGACATCTGGGCGTTCCACTCTTCGGCGGGCAGCGACGGCCTGGCCACCAGTTGCACCTCGCCCGAGCCGGACACCTCGACGTCCTGTTCGGGCAGCTGGAGGCTGACGCCGCCGCGCTGGGCTTGGAGTGCCAGCCGTTGGCTGCCGAAGTCGCGGAGCACCGTGGCCACCTCCAACAGGTCGATCCCTCGGCTGGCGGCGACCTCGAGCGCGTCGCCATTTGGGGCCTGCAAATCGATGGCGTGTCCCGGGGCGGCTGGAGCCTCCGGAGCCGATGCGGTGTACGAGTCGGCGTCAGCGCCCGTGGTGACGTTGTCGCCATCGCTGCCTCCGCCGTCGAGGGTGTCGCTGTCGCTGTCGCCAGCGTGGTCGGCGTCGGCGTCGTCGAGGATGGCTGTGATCACCGAATAGCTCGTGGCTACGCGCACCCGGACGGTGGCTCGCGTCACCCCGGTTACGCTCAACTCGGCTTCCGCGTCGAAGGTCAGCCGCCACCACATGGCCGGGCGGGCTTCGCCAGGCAGCAGGCTGGCGGCCCCCTCGGACAGGGTTCGGGGGTGGAGGGGGGCCGAGCCGTCGGGCAGGTACAGGGTGCTGCCACGTGCTCGGGAAGCCAGGTCCACGGCGTCGCCGGGCACGATGAACGCGGCCACGTCGGCGATGGCGTAATGCAACACCCAGCCATCCGAGGCGCGCTCCAACGCAAATGCCTGGTCCAGGTCGCGGGCTCCGGGCGGGTCGATGGCAACCAGCGGCAGGTGGGTGGCGTCGACGCGTCCCCCTGCGAACCGGTCGTGAGCCCGTCCGGCCATCTCGGACACCTCGGCGGGGAACTCACCGGGAACGTCGAGATCGCGGCGCAGCTTGGACAGCGCGGAGATCAGCGGTTCGTCATCGATGAGGAGGCGCCGTCGGGGGATGGGCATGGCTCAGTCCTTGGCTTCGACGAAGGTGGCGACCTGCGGCCCGGCCTTGTCGACGAGGTTTTCCAGGCGACGCTCGCCTGCCGGGTCGTCCTTCAGCGTGGCGTCGAAGAAGTTGAGGGTGCCCTTCGTGACCACGGCGGAGTACGGGTCGTCCACTCCTTGAATGTAGGGGGGAATGTGTTCGCCACCGACCAGGGTGATCAGCCCCCACGGCGGGCCGATCGCCGCAGCGGTGGCCAGAGCAGCGCCGTAGCTCACCGTTTCGTCGGCGTCACCGTGGACGATCAACAGCGGCGGCCCGTCCTCGGTCGGCGGACCGCCTTCGGCCAAGACGTCCAAGTACGACCCGGCCCACTCGGCCACAGCGCCGATCCGATCGTCGCGAAGCTTCGGGTTGTAAGCGGCGGCCAGCGAGGTGAAGCCGCCGAGGGAGTGCCCGGCGAGGCCGATCCGTTCGGGGTCGATCATGCCCGCCAGTGGGTTGTCAGCGTCGAAGGCAAGGGCCCAGTCGACCAGAAACGACACGTCGGCAGGTTGGTTGACCAGATCCTCGGTCTTGGGCTGGCCGGGGGACAGGGCGCTGGTCAGCGGGAAGGTGGGCACGACGACGACGTAGCCCGCCGACGCCCACAGCTTGAGAGTGTTGACGTAGGCGGGGCCGGTGCCGCCTCTGCCGTGAGAGAAGACGATCAACGGCCAGGGGCCGGGCTGCGGCTCGGCCTGATGGACGACCTCCACAGCGTCGTTCGCGGTCTTGGAGCTTGTGTCGCCGGCACCGTCGGCCGCCGGGTAGAGGACCAGCGTGGGCAGTGTCCGTTCGGGCAACTCGTTTTGCCCTCCCCACGCGTCGGTCGTGCGGCTGGTGTCGACGACATCGAAGTTGTCGGAGCCGACCGCATAGGTCCCGATCCGGGCGACCTTGTCGACGGTGGTGGTCGCAGTGGTCTCACCGGGAAGGGCCTCCGGTTCGGGCGAGGCGGCCGAAGGCGTGGTCGCCGGCTGGGTCGAACCTGCTGCGGGGGAGGCGCAGCCGTATGCTCCGACGACCAACGCCGCGGCGGCGATCGACCGCCGGACGCCCCGGCGCCATGGCGCCGGCAACCGGGAAACCGCTCGGGGTTCCTCGGCGAGGTCATGGCGGGGGCATTGCAACATGGGCGACAGCGTATGGTCGCCTTGGTCGTCGGCAACGCCAGGTACGCTCGATTTTTATGGTTGGGGTTCAACGAGTTGGGGGTCGGGTTGCTGAGCGATCGAAGTCGAGCCTCCCGATGTTCCGTGCTTCGATGACGCTCCTCAGCCTGCCCGGATGACCAGCGCTCTCAACCGCCGCTTGGTCACTGTTCCAGCCACCTGGTTCATCACGTTGGCCTTGATCGTGCTGGCCCCGCTGGCGTTGCCCGTTCTCGTCGTGGTCGATCTGCTTCGGGCGCGACCCCGCCTGCCCCTCGCCCGGGGTTGGGTGTTCGGCCTCGCCTACGGGCTGCTCGAGTCGGCGATGCTGGTGGTCGTCGCCGGGCTGTGGGTGCTCACCGGATTCGGGTTGGCGATGTCCACCCGATGGGCCCAGCGGCTGCACTACTCGCTGCAGCGTTGGTGGGTGGGGCGCCTCCTCCGCCTGCTCGAAGCCGTGCTCGGGCTTCGCTTCTCGATCGAGGGAATCGAGGCGCTGCGCCCCGGCCCGGTGATCGTCTTCGGCCGGCACGTCAGCTTGGTCGATACCTTGTTTCCGGCTCTGGCTCTGGCCGATTCCGGTCTCTCGCTGCGCTATGTACTCAAGCGCGAGCTGGAGATCGTGCCGCTGCTGGACGTGGTCGGACACCGCCTGCCCAACTATTTCGCCGATCGCTCCGGCACCGACACCGAGCGCGAGTTGGCGGCGCTCTCGGCGCTGGCGACCGACCTGGGCCCCGACGACTCGGTCGTGATCTTTCCCGAGGGAACCCGAGGCACCGCCGACAAGCGGGCCCGGGCGGTCGAACGTCTCGGCGAGCGTCACCCCGAGTTGGCCGAGCAGGCTGCCTCGTTGAGGCATACGATGCCGCCGCGCTGGGGCGGGGCATTCGCCCTGCTGGACGCTGCACCGGACGCCGATGTCGTCGTGTTCGTGCACCACGGGTTGGATGGCCTGAGCGGGTTGCGGACCATCTTGGCGGCTCTGCCCTTTCGGCACCCGGTCACCGTTGAGCTGTGGCGGATCCCGCGAGCGGGGATCCCCGAGAACCGCGACGAACGTCGCCGGTGGCTCTTCGACCTGTGGACCCGCATGGACGCCTGGGTCGACTCGGCTGTCCAGGCCCGGCTGTAACCTTCGATCGTGACTGGGCGGTCGGTATTTCGGGTGGCGTGTTGGAACATCCACCACGGCGCCCCAGGCTCGAAGTGGTTGGCCAACCACGTCAGCCTGACCTCCGGCATCGCTCAGCTCGATGCCGATGTGGTCGTGCTGTGCGAGGTGGACCTGCGGGTGTGGCGGTCCTGGTTTCGTGATCAGGCCCAGCTGGTGGGGCAGCGTCTGGGCTACCACGTGCTCTTTGCTCCGGCGCGCCGCCTGTCGCCGGGTTTGTATGGAAACGCGTTGCTCAGCCGCACCCCTCCGTGCCGGACCGAGGTGCTGGCGCTGCCGGCCCGCCGAGGCGTCGAAACCCGATCGGCGGTGCTCACCTCGATCCCGGTCGCCGGTGCTTCGGTGACCGTCGTCGGCACCCATCTGCAGAATGCTGGCTCAGATGGTCGGGGCCACGCCGACGCACTCGCCCAGCTCGGCGTCGTGAACGACGCCATGAAGTCGCGTCCGTCGCCGGCCGTGCTCACCGGCGACCTCAACCTGCTCGCATCCGACGTCGAGCCGGCCTTCGAGCAGGCGGGCCTCAGCGCCGTCCCGACCGGGCCGACCTTCCCGTTTCCGTCGCCTCGCCGGCGGATCGACTGGATGGGGGTGCGCGGGCTGGAGGTGGTGTCCTCGGGCACCGTGCCGGTCTACGGCAGTGATCACCTGGCGATCAGCGCCGACCTGAGGCCGAGCGACGACCTTGGCTGAGCAGCCCCCCAGCGCGATGCTGAGAACCGCTCCAGGCTGAATCGATCCGGTGCCATGACCGTCCGGGCCGCGGGTACCTTTCGTTGACGACCCAGGGAGAGCTATGAAAAACCGACTGATCATGCTGATCGTCCTGACAGCGATGGTTGGCGCCGCCTGCTCCACCGGCCTCGTCGCTGAGAGCGCGGACGTCAAACCTGGCGCGATCGTCATCGACCGCACCGATCGGCCCGAGCAGCCCACCCGGCCCGCCGAGGGCGAGAATGCCCGGCCCTACCTGGAGACGGTCGACCTGTCGATCGCGGACATTCAGGACTTTTGGTCCAACCAGATGCCGAAGGCCTTTGGTCAGGAGTTCCAGAAGATCCCCACCTCGAAGATCTTCGCCTACAACAGCGCCACCCCGCCGCCGGCGTGCGGGCCCGGAGAGCAGCCCTCCTACGAGGCTTTGGCGGGTAATGCGTTCTATTGCAGCGAAGAGCAGTTCATCGCCTTCGACGACGAGAACCTGTTTCCACAGCTGTACGAAAAGTACGGCAGCTATGGGGTGGCGATGGTGCTGGCCCACGAATGGGGTCACGCGGTGCAGGACCAGCTGGGCCTCGCCGACGGTTCCAAGCCGACCGTCTTTCTTGAGCAGCAGTCCGACTGCTTCGCCGGCGCGTGGACCAAGTGGGTCGACGACGGCAACAGCGACAACCTCAGCCTGTCCGAGGGGAGCCTGGACGCCGCCCTCGGAGGCATGCTTGCGTTTCGGGACGAGCCGGGCACCCGCCCGGACGACCCGGCCGCCCACGGCTCCGGCTTCGATCGGGTGCGCGCTTTTCGGGACGGCTTCACCTCCGGCGTCAAGGCCTGCGCCGACTATGTGACCAACCCGCCCGAGCTAACGCAGCTGCCGTTTCGGACCGAGGGAGAGTACCGGACCGGCGGAAACCTGGACTACGGCCAACTCATCAAGCTGCTCGTCCCCGACTTCGATCTGTGGATGACGCGTGAGTTTCCCTCCTTTGAGGCACTCAGCACCGCCGTGGGATTCGACCCGTCGGCCGGGGACGTCAGCTGTGGCGACACCAAGCTGAGCGGAGCGGATGCGACCGGCAAGATCTTCTACTGCGCCAGCGACAACTCGATCCGCTGGGACGAACCGTGGCTCGCCGGCATCAACGATGAGTCCGGCGACTTCGCCACCGGGTTACTGCTCGGCATGCAGTACGGCGTGGCGCTGCAATCCCAGACGGGAATGAGCGACGACGACATTGGCTCGGAGGACAGCATCAAGCAGCGGGCGTGCCTTGTTGGCGCCTATTCCGGCTCGCTGATCGACGAGTCGGCCAACCCGACCGGAAGCCGAGAGCTCTCGATCTCGGGCGGCGACCTGGACGAGGCCCTGGCATCGTTGATCAGCCTGTCTGCTTCCAAACAGGTTGACGAGTCCGGGTCCAGCTTGGCCTTCGACCGCATCGAGGCCTTCCAGAACGGGGTGTTGGACGGCGTGAACTCGTGCGGCATCGGCGGCTGACCCTCTCTGCAACACTGCGTTCTCCCTCAGGCCAACGCGGCCCGGACCTCCGGCAGGTCGTCACGATGGGTCAGCCCGATCCATCGGCCCGACGATCGGACCACCCGAATGCTGAGGCCGTCGTCGGCCATCATGCGGGCGATCTCGGTCGGCAGCAGAAACTCGTCGTCGGGGTCCGGGTGTCCGGCGAGGAACTGCTCGAATCGCTCGGCCATGAGGCCAGCGGTCCAGGCCGGCAGCCCCCACAGGTTCATCGAAGCAGGGGTATCGTCGGGATACGTCGCGCCGTCGTCGTCGCTGACGCCGATCCCGCTGGGGTGGGCGAACAGCCCGTGGGTCTCGACCACCGACTTCAGTCGGGCGTCGGTGACCTCGCAGATCCCCCGGGAGACGCCGCCGTGGTCGCTGAGCGTCCCGGCCAGTTCGAAGCTGACCAGCACCCCGTCGTCGGGTTGCTCCGTAAGGCTGGTCGCCAACAGCTGCAACGACGGGTCGCCGTACAGGTCGTCGCCGTTCGCCACCCCGTACGGTCCGTCGAGCACATCGGCACACGCTCCGACCGCGTGAGCGGTACCCCAGGGGCGCTCGCGAGTCGGGCCGGCGAGATCCTGGCGGACCGACACCACCTCGAGCCCGCTGACGTACTGGTCGGCGGCCTCGAGTAACCGCTGTTCGACCTCTGCGCGGGAGACCAGGATCAGGCGCTCGATCCCGGCGCGTTGGGCCTGAGCAGCGGTGATGGCGAAGATCGGCTCGTCGTTCGGGCCGACCGGCTCCAGCTGCTTGGGCCCGCCAAAGCGACTGCCCAGCCCGCCCGCAAGGAGGATGAGTGAGTGTGCGATCAGGTTTCCTTTCGGGTTCGGCTGCGCTCGAGTTCGGCGGAAACGCCCTCCAGCATGCACTGCACGCCCAGGCCAAATTCGGCGGCACGGTCCTCGGACGTCGTCCCGATTGACGAGGCGACCAGCGGCAGATCCTCGTCGCTGATCGAGGTGCGAAACTCGGCCACCGCGTTGGGATCGTAGCCATCGAACATCAGCGGCGATGCCCCCACTTCGGTGAGTGCGTGACCGATGGCGAAGGCCACGAACACGTTGATCACCTGACGGGAGCGGTCGAGGGTGAAGCCTGCGTCGACCAGCGTGGCGAGCCCGAGCTCGACCAGCGCCATCGTGTTGCTGCTCATCACCGGACGGGTGGCGATGACCGGTAGCAGGTTGGGGTGGGACAACAGCGCCGATCGCAGGGCATCCATGGCGCCGACCACTTGGTCTTGCCACCGCTCGGCTGCCAGGTCGAGCACCATTTCGCCGTAGACCCGTTCGACCATCAGGTCGAGCAGCGCCCCCTTGGACTTCACGTGGTGGTACAACGACATCGCCTCTACCCCGAGCCGCCGCGCCAGCTTGCGCATCGACAAGGCGTCGAGGCCTTCGTCGTCGACCAGCTCGACGGCGGCCCACACGATGCGGTCGGGGGTGAGAGGCTGGCTGGGGCTCATCGTGCGGAGGCTACCTACCCAGGCCCGGCGCACCGGTAACGAGGCTACCTACCCAGGCCCAGCGCGCCTGTAATGAGGGAGGTGCCTCAGATGTCTTCACACAGCGAAGCCGGATCGTCGCTCGGCCCTTCGACGAGCACCCAGCCGAGCTCCGGGTCGGAGCGCAGTAGCCACCAGCGGCCTCGCCGATCGATGCGAAGCTGGCGGCCGGTTGGGCCCGAAGTGATCAAGTTGGCGCGTTGGCGGACGCGGCCGCCCAGAGCGGTGGCCCCGTCGGCCAGATCATCAGGGTCGGCCTCGAACCGGTCGAGCAGCACCGCCACCCCTGCCTCCCCGGCCAGCACCCGCGCTCGGCGTCGGACCTCGAGCTCTTCGTTGCTCAGGCCGCTGCGCTTGGCGACGGTAGTTGGCGCCAGCCCCCGCTCAACCAGCCGCTCGGCCAGTACGCCCAGGCCTCCGTCCGCCTCCGGAGGGGCATCGTCGAGGAGGGCGGCGGCACGGTGGGCGGCCAGGTCGGCCAGCGCTCCGAGCCCGGCCCGGCTCAGACCGCTGTCGGCCGGCGGTGCATCCACCCGGACACGCTCGCTCGGTGGCCGGTGGGATGCGAGCGCCGGGGCCTGACGGGGCCGGCTCCAGGCGGTGGCTGCGGCGATCCCGGGATCGCGCGCCCGGGGCCATCCGGCCGGGGTTTCGTCCAGCTGGGCCCCGCCCCCCAGCTCCACCCGATCGACGCCGCGGAGCATCAAAAGGAGCAGCGGGTCGGAGGCGATCTCGTCGGCAAGGGCGACGAGCAAGGCGGCGAGGTGCTTACAGGATTCGCGCCCGCAGCTGCACTCGGCCGACAGGTCGTGCTGTGAAGGCATTGGGTCAGCCTGCATCTCGATGAGCGCCTGGCGAAGACGGATGTGAGCGCGCCCCGACATGAGCGACCGCTCCAACTCGGCGTCGCCGGACAACGAGGCGCGGGCACGCGCCCAGCGTGCCGGGCCCCATCTGCGCACGGTGAGGACCGTGCGTCTGCCCGATGAGCGATCCTCGGCAACCACCTGGCCGGGTTCCATCGACAACGCGAGTGGCGGGTCGGCAGTGGCCGGCTCGCCGGTGGGCTCGTCGCCGAACAGGGCCGAGGCGGCGCTGTCGTCGCCGTCGAGCGACCCCTGGGCGGCAGCGCCTCGATTGCGCGCCAGGCTGACCGACCGGGGGGCCACGCCCAGGCATTCGGCGGCGGCTTGCAGCCATTGGCCGTGCCAGCCGAGGTGGTTCGGTGAGCCGGCGGCCGAGCCCGGTGCGTTCTCCGGTGGTGTGGTCATCGTGGGTTCCTCGAACCGGTTCTCGTCATCGCCACTCCTGCAGCGTTGCTGACGCCTTGGTCCGCCGATGGATCATGCCGCGTCCTCCGAGGATGCTGCGCCTCCCGGGCGCTGGCGGCGCAGCAACTCGCCGAGCTCGCCGTCGTTTAGCCCTCCGATCCACCCGTCGACCCCGGTGCCCATCACCGCTCCCGCCAGCTGTCGCTTTTGGCCGAGCACCTCGGCGACCCGTTCCTCGAGGGTTCCCTCGGAGATGAGTCGGTGCACCGACACCGTGGCCGTCTGGCCGATCCGGTGGGCCCGATCGGTCGCCTGATCCTCGACGGCGGGGTTCCACCAGCGGTCGTAGTGGATCACCTGGGTGGCCCGGGTGAGGGTCAACCCGGTGCCGGCCGCCCGAAGCGAGCAGACCAACACGTCGATGTGACCGGCCTGAAATTCATCGGTGAGCCGATGTCGCTCGGTGGGGCTCAACGATCCTTGGAGGATGGCGTGGCTGATGCCCCGCTCGCTGTGATGCGAGGCGAGCAGCTTGGCCATCACCACGTACTGGGTGAAGACCAGGGTGGGCTCGGAGCGGTCGTCGCTGCGGGCCTCGCTGGCCGAGTCGATCAGGTCGTCGAACGCTTCGAGCTTGGCTGAGCGGCCGTCGAGGGCGCTGCCGTCGTCCAGATAATGGGCCGGGTGGTTGCAGATCTGCTTGAGCGACGTCAACAACGCCAGCACCAGGCCCCGTCGGACGATCCCCTCGGCGTGGGCGATGCGGTCGAGCGCTTCGCCCACGGCGGCGTCGTACAGGGCCCCCTGTTCGGTGGTGAGGCCGACGACGACGTCGCGCTCGATCTTGTTGGGCAGCTCCGGTGCGATCAGCGGGTCGGCCTTGGTGCGGCGCAGCACCAGTGGAGCGATGCGCTGGCGCAGCTCGGCGTTGCTGGCCTGGCTGCCGTGCCGTTCGATCGGGTCGGCGAATCGGTTGCGGAAGTCGGCGTAGGTGCCCAGCAGCCCGGGGGTGACCCAGTCGATCAGAGACCACAGATCGCCGAGCTGGTTCTCGACCGGGGTGCCGGTGAGGGCCAGACGAAACCGTCCGGGCACACGCCGAAGCGAACGGGCTGCGCGGGAGACCGGGTTTTTCACCGCTTGGGCCTCGTCGGCGACGATCATCCCCCAGGCGCGTTGTCCCAGCTCGCCGTGGTCGCGTCGCAGCACGCCGTAGGTGGTGATCACCACCTCGTCATCGCTCAGGGCTTCCAGGTCGCGTCGGGTGCCGTGATAGCGGCGCACCGGCGTGTCGGGGGCGAAGCGTTGGAACTCCCGTTCCCAGGTGCCGAGCAGGGAGGTGGGTGCCACCACCAGCGTGGGGCCAAGCGGCTGCGATCGGCCCGAACCGGTGGGTGGCGTGGCGGAGGCGTCGACGGCAGCTTCGTCGGCGGCGGGATCGCCGCCGGCGACATGGCCGACGCTGCCGACAGCTGGGTCGGCAGCTGGGTCGGCTGGGTCGGTGGTTCCGGCGTGGCCCGGGGGGCGGGCGAGCGGGGGTACCTCGGGCGCATTCGGGCCGTGGAGCAAGGCGTGGACGGCGATGGTCTGGAGGGTTTTGCCCAGACCCATGTCGTCGGCGAGCACACCGCCCATCCCCAGTTCGGCCAACCCCGCCATCCACGCCACGCCTCGCGTTTGATAGTGGCGCAGCTCCGCCTCGAGGCCGGGAATGTCGAGCGGGTCGGCCGGTTGCTCCTCGGCCAGCGCAATTAGCCGGCGGGCGCGCGCGACCAGCTCCGGCGATGCCACCACCTGAGGATCGGCCGCATGGGCATCGTCGAGGGCGAGGGTGCCCAGCCCGGCGTCCAGTGCGGCAGCTTCAGGCTGGTCGGCGTCGCCGACGGCCGAAAGACCGGCCATCAGCTGGGCCATCGCCGCTCCGACGGTGGTCTCCGGACCCCGGCCTTGCACCTTCCTCGCCAGCTGGTCGGGAACGCGCACCCATCCGTCCGGCGTGCGGATCAACGGTCGGCGTGCCGACAACAGCTGATCGAGCTCGTCGGCGCTCAGCTGCCGACCCCCGACGTGGGCCCGCCAGCGGGTATCGCACAGCTCCTCCAGGCCGAAGGCCCCGGAGGTGGGCGGGCGTAGCTCCACCCGCACGTCGACGGTGCCCAACGACGCGTCCTCGGGCCAAAACAACTTGATGCCGGCGCGCTTGAGATCATCGGTGGCGTCGATCAGCGCATCGAGCTGATCGTCGGTCAGCTCGGTGTCGGTCGGGTGGTCGACTGCAGCCAGCTCGGGGGGGACCACCCAATGACGTCCGGCGCGCGCCAGCTCGCTGCGCAGATCCTCCCAGGGGGTCGGCCCCAGGCGGTGGCGTTCGTCGCTCCCGAGTAACTGACCGGCCGGCACCGCAACGCTGGGGTGGGCCCGGCTGCGCAGGCGCAGGTGAAGATGCCAGGGCCCGCCGGGCGAGTCCTTGGTCGGCGGCGCCAAGCACAGCTCGAGAGCGGCACCCCGGCATCGGGTCGAGATCGACTTGGCCGCCCAGGTGCGCAGGTGGGGCACGCGGGTGGGGGAGTCGGCGGCGTAGACGTGGCTGGCGGTGAGCGCCTCCGACGATGCACCTCGTGGCAGCGAGTCGGCCAAGGCATCCCAGACCGCAGCCACCGTGGCCTCGGGGCTCGCCACGCGTTGGCCGCTGCGGGTGCCCGGTAGCGGGGTGGCGAGGAGCTCGGGCGGAAGACAGGTTGCCAGGGCGCTCATGGTGGCCTGGTCCTCCGGCCCGAGTGGCGCCACGGTCCAGGCATCCCATCCCACCGGAGTGACGCAGGGGAGCACGCGTCCGGCGGCGATCAAGGCCAAGCCGGCCCGTACGGTCTCGCTCAGGGCGCGCTGGGAGGTGCTGGCGCCGGCGGAGGTTGCCAGCAGCTGGGGTACCAGATCGATCAGCGGCACCAGGTGAACGATCGTGTCGGTGGCCGATGGTTTGTCGCCGCCTCGGGCGGGGAGCACCAGGGTGAACAGCGTTGGCTCGCCCGGGAGCGCCGGAGCTTCGCTGGGCAGGGTGAAGAGGTCCTCCTGGGCGCGTTCGGTCCCGGGCAGCCAGCAGGCAACCATCGAGCGACGCGGGGGGTCGGCCGCACTCAACGTCACCTCGGCGGCGGGAGGGAGGGCTGGGCGCTGGACGGCTGAGCGTGAGGGTGGGGGCGTATCCACCATGGGCTCCAGGGTAACCGATCGACGTACAGGTGTTCGACCCCTGTCGGCGGGTGCCGCTCCCCGGTGCGGCCGGATCGCCGCCGACCTCCGGATCGTCTGACTAATGTCAGGTCTGCCATGAATGAACGCTTCAGGAGTAAAGGTCCTCTGACCGAGTTGCCCGCCGACCGCGCCCCAGCTGCCCGCACCTCCCGCCGACCCGGTCGCCGAACGGGGCTGAGGTCGCTCGTCCGCGCCCGCACGCTGGCCGTCGCCGGCCTCGCAGGGGTGCTCGTGCTGGCCGGATGCACCGACGATGGCGAGGACGAGAAGGCCAAGGATGCCGAGGGCAAGGTCATCGGGTCCGGCGGCGCCTACTCGGCCACGATCACCCGCACGGAGGGTGGGGTTCCCCACATCACGGGGAAGACGCTCGACGACGTCACCTTCGGCCAGGGGTACGCCTCGGGCCAGGACCACGCATGCAGCCTGGCCGACCAGGTGCTGAAGGTGCGGGGACGCAAAGCCGAGTTCATGGGCCCCGGCGAGGACGACGCCAACATCAACTCCGACTTCGCATGGCGGGCCATCGGCATCGCCGACATTGCCGATGCTGACTTCGAGAAGGCGCCCGAGGACGTGAAAGACCTGATGGGGTCCTGCGTGGCCGGTTGGAACGCCCACCTCGACGAGGTGGGCGCGGACGGGGTGACCGGCTGGTGCGCCGGCGAGCCGTGGGTGGTTCCTCTCGAGCCCAAGGATCTCTACGCCTACGCTCGCTCCGTGGCCCTCAACGCCTCCGGCGCGCGTCTGGCCGACTTCATCGCCACCGCCCAGCCGCCCAATGCCGAGGGTGCGGACGACGTCACGACCACGACGGCAGCGGCCGGCGCCAGCACGACGGCGGCCGAGGACACGACCACGACGGCAGCGGCCGGCGCAGTCGCGACCGAGGGAGAGGCGAACACGACGATGATCGGGCCCACCGAGGAGCAGGGCTCCAACGGCTGGGCGATCGGATCGAAGAACTCCGAGGAGGGTGGCGGCATGTTGCTCGCCAACCCGCACTTCCCCTGGCAGGGCGAGCTGCGCTTCTGGGAGAGCCACCTCACGGTGACCGGCGATGACCCTTCCGACATCTACGGGGCTCAGCTGCTTGGCCTACCCGGCGTGGGCATTGGCGCCACCGACGAGTTCGCATGGACCCACACCGTGTCGGACGGCAACCGCTTCACCGCCTACAAGCTGACCCTGGCCCCCGACGATCCGACCGCCTACGTCGTCGATGGTGAGACCGTCCAGATGACGTCGAAGGACGTCACGATCGAGGTGGCGGACGCTTCGGGGGAGACCACCGAACAGAGTCGCACGATGTGGAGTACCGAGTTCGGGCCGGTCATCGACTTCCCGGGTGTCGGCTGGACCGACGAGACCGCCATCACCTACCGGGATGCCAACATCGACAACGACGAGTTCGTCGAGCAGTACCGGGCGATCGACACGGCCCAGAGCTTTGATGAGTTCGTCGACGCCCACGCAGACATTCAGGGCGTCCCCCTGTTCAACACGGTCGCAGTCAGCAAGGACGGCCGAGCCTGGTACGCCGACACCTCCGCCACGCCGAACCTGTCCGACGAGGCGATCGACGCCTACGAGGATGCATTGGAGAACGACCCCATCACCCGGGCGGCGGCCGACTCTGGCGCCGTACTGCTCGACGGGTCCAAGGGTTACAACCGTTGGGAAGAGGTCGACGGCGCTCGGGACCCCGGGTTGGTCCCCTACTCAAAAATGCCTCAACTGGAGCGCGATGACTACGTGTTCAACGCCAACGACAGCTTTTGGCTGGCCAACCGTGATCAGCTGATCGAGGGCGACTACTCGCCGCTACACGGCGCCCAGGACACCGAACGGTCGGTACGCACCCTGCAGAACCTGTCAGTGCTGGACGGCGCCGACACCGAACGCCTCGCCGGCGACGACAACAAGTTCGGCCTGGAGGAGTTGCAGGTCGCCGCTCTGGACGACAACGCCTACACGGCAGCCCAACTGCGCACCGACGTCGTGGCCCGCTGCGAGGCCGCATCGGACCCGGTGAAGGTGGAGGCGATCCTGGGCCCGGAAGGCGACGACGGCCAGCCCGGCGAGGAGATCGCCCCCGCCGGAGAGATCGACCTCACCGACGCCTGCCGGGTGCTCGACGAGTGGGACGGGCACTTCGATCCCGACTCGGAGGGCGCTCCGCTGTGGCGGGAGTTTCTCAACGGCTTTGGCGACGAGTCGATCTGGGCCAACGGGTTCGACCCGGCCAAGCCGCTGGAGACGCCCAACGGTCTGGTCGAGTCCGGGGCCGACGGCGACCCGGTGCTGATCAACCTGGCCACGGCCCAGCAGCTGCTCGAGTCTCAAGACTTGAAGGTCAACGTGTCGCTCGGCGAGCTGCAAACGGATGGACGGGTCGATGACGGCTCTGCGATCCCGGGCGGGCTGGGCGACGAGGGCGTCACCAACGTGGTCGGTCGCGGCGGTCTGGGTGGGACCAGCGAGCCGGTGCGAGATCTTCTCGACCCCCTCACCAACGACACCGGGCTGACCGAGGAGGGATACCCGGTCACCAACGGGTCGAGCTTCATCATGACGGTCGAGTACGGCCCGAACGGCCCCGAGATCCGCACGATCCTCACCTACGGACAGACCGGGGATCAGAACTCCCCACTGTTCACCGAGCAGACCGAGATGTTCTCCGAGAAGCAGTGGAAGACCGTCTCCCTCGATTCCGACGTGATCGCCGAGGAGGCGATCAGCGACCCGATCACCGTCAAGGGCTGAGTCAGAGCCGCACGACCTCGATCATCCGCCCGAGGGCCTCGAAGTCGTCGTCCCGGGTGAGTGCCGGGACGATGGTCGCCGCTTACACGTCGAAGGCGTCGTACAACTCGTTGCGCACCTGATCGAAGCTAGCCACAACCCGGCTGCCAGGGCGACGGCGGCGAGCCGTCGCACCGTCCGGTGACGAACCGGGTCGGTTGGGCGGGATGCTGCCATGGGCCCCGACGATATTGCCGACGCAGCTGGTGATCGAGGGTTGTTCCGGAGAGACCGTTGAGATCGTCCGATGCTGGCCGACTGTCGGCCGAGCGCCGTCAGCGGGGAGCCCGGACCAGCCGCGTGGCCCACGCCGCTCGGACCATCTTCCACTGGAACTCCACGCCGTCCTCGCCGGGTGCCTGGAGCTCCTTGGTGACCTCCCGCTCCAAGGTGAACCCCAGCCGTCGAGGCACTGCGCCGCTGGCGACGTTGGCCCGATCGTGGTGGATGGCCACCCGTTCGATGCCAGGTTGTTCGAAGGCCAGGGTGGTCAGCGCCTCGCTGGCCTCGGTGATGTAGCCGTGGCCGGTGTGGTCGACGTGCAGCCAGTAGCCGATCTCGATGGAGTCGGCGGTGCCGCGCCGGTGCAGCCCGATGTTGCCAATGTGCGCACCGTCGAGAAAAACGCCGCAGTACAGGTCGCCACCGGCGCGCCACTCCTGCTCCCAGGTCGCGATCCGCTGCCGTCGCTGATCCGGGCTGACCGGCTCGTGATCCGCCCAGGGAAACCAGGGGAGGAGGTGCTCCAGACTGGCGGTCACGCTCGCCCCCAAGACCGGTTCGTCCTCGGGCGTCAGCCGTCGCAGCACCAGCCGTTGGGTCTGGGTGCGCTCGGGCAGCCGCTCCATGGCCCGAGCCTCGCTCACCTGGGCGTGATCCGCCACCCATTTTCGAGCCTGACACCACCGTTCCCGCTCGGGGTTGCAGCCTGGTCAGGTCGGCTTCGATTCTCGAGGGAGCTCGTCACGTGCGAAAGGCCGAGGTGCAGCGATGTTTGACGACTGGAATTTCAAACAGGCGCCGACCGGCTTGTTTCGATGGGTCCTTCATGTGCCGGCGCACCTCTACCGTTACCACCTGGGCTTCTTGCTGGGTGAGCGGCTGGTGCTGATCACCCACGAGGGCCGCATGTCCGGCCGTCGCTACCAGACCCCGGTCGAGGTGGTTGAACATGACACGGTCACCGACGAGTACATCGTGTGTGCCGGCCTCGGCCGGAGCTCCGACTGGTATCGCAACCTGGTCGCTCGTCCGGCACTCCGAGTGCAGGTGGGCAACCGCTCTTGGGAGCCGAGGCAGCGGTTACTCGATGTCACCGAGGCGGCCGATCGCTTCGCCCGCTACGAGCATCGACATCCACGAACCGCCAAGCGACTCTTGGCATGGATGGAGCGTTCCTACGACGGCTCCGACGCCGGGCGTCTGGCCATGATGGACGAGATGCCGATGGTGGCCTTCGGGCGCAGGTGAGCACCTGGCTGGTGGTGGGCCGCCCGAGACTCGAACTCGGCACCTTGGGATTAAAAGTCCCCTGCTCTAACCCGATGAGCTAGCGGCCCGCCGGACATCGTACCGGGCCGCACGTTCACCATCGAAGGCCGCCCCGGACCGACCTCGGCCCCGGGGGCCGTTGCGGTCGCGGGATGTGACCGACTTGGGGTAGCGCTGAGCCGGGTCAATCATGGGGTGGGCGAGGCTCACATTCCAGCACTCTGCCCAGCTCGTCGGGTACCTCGCCGGCCACCACCCACCCCGACCGGCCGAGGGCATCTCGCACCAGGGTGTCGGCCAACGGCGGGGAAAGCTCGCGTCCCTGCGACGTGAGGTGGCGGTGCACGAGCACGAAGGCACGCCCTGTGCGGTCGCCCTCCAAGGCCCGGATGGCGTCGATCAGGTCCTCGAGACGAGCCTCGTCGGTCTCCTCCGGCACGTCCTCGGGGGCATCATCGGTGGTCGCATCATCGGCAGCGCCGCCCCGTCGACCCCAGGTGCCAGCGCGGACCTTGCGCACGGTCCGCACCGCAAAAGGGGCGGTGACCGCCAGCGCCAACACGAACATCAACACCAGCCGTCCAAGACCCTCGGGTGGACGTTCGGGGTCGAGCTGCGCCACGGCGCCGGCAAGCGTCCCGGTCAACACGTCGGCCCAGTTGGTCACGGGCCAAGACGCTACCCGTGCGACCAACGGCGCCCGGAGTGCCTACGCTGAGCGGGGTGAGCGAACGCCTGGCAACCCAACGGCTTGAGCGGCTGGAACAAGACATCGCCGATGTGGACCGTGCGTTGGCGACGCTGGAAGAGCTGCACGCCCAGAGCAAGGGCCGCGGTGGTGCCGAGGCAGCCGAGCGTATCCGGGCGGTCGTCGGGGCCGAGCGGTTCCCCGCCGAGCCGCAGCTTCCCGCCGAACCGCAGCGCTCCACCGAGTTCTCGGCCGGGCCTCAGCGCTCTACCGAGGTCCCGGCCGAGCCTCAGGTGTCGGCTCCCTGAAACAGCACAGCGCCCGAGGTGACGCCGGCGCTG
>JACDJA010000664.1_pt1 | contig 36766 bp, 37 predicted proteins | sample 7449241 | NCBI WGS metagenome assembly JACDJA01 (sample SAMN14253289, study PRJNA609438) | sludge metagenome | isolation source: initial anaerobic sludge | collected 2018-12-20 | reverse complement strand
CTCATCACACATTTATAGCCTGAACGCTGAGCAAGCCTTACCGTCTTCATAGTTTCACTCACTGTTCCTATTTGATTTGGCTTGATAAGGATAGAGTTCCCTACTCCTTTTGATATACCTTGCGCCAATATCTCTACATTGGTCACAAAAAGATCATCACCGACAAGTTGCACTTTGTTACCAAGCCTCTCCGTCAATAGCTTCCACCCATCCCAATCATCTTCACTTAAGCCATCCTCTATGGAAACAATTGGATATTTTGAACAGAGCATCTCATAGTAATCAACAAGTTCTTCGCTTGTCAATTTTCTCCCTTCGGAAGCGAGATTATAGATGCCGCTTTTACTCTCTAGTTCACTACTGGCAACATCAAGTGCGATAGCTATCTGCTCACCCGGCTTATAACCTGCCTTTTCAATCGCTTGCATGATGATAACTATAGGCTCCTCATTGCTTTTAAGGTTTGGCGCAAATCCCCCCTCATCACCGACAGCTGTGCTCTCACCCATATCATTAATAATCTTTTTTAACTGATGGTATACTTCGGCACTTGCTCGAAGTCCTGAGCTGAAACTTGTAAACCCTAAAGGCATAATCATATATTCTTGAAAATCTACAGAGTTATTTGCATGCGCTCCACCATTTATAATATTGAGCATAGGGACAGGCAATGTCATCGCGTTGGAACCGCCTAGGTATCTATAGAGAGGGAGTCCTAGGGATAATGCAGCTGCTCTCGCAACAGCCATAGAAACACCAAGTGTAGCATTGGCTCCTAGATTTGAATAATTTGAAGTTCCGTCTATCTCTTTAAGCATCGCATCGATAGAGGATTGCTCAAATGGGCTCGCACCGATGAGCTCTTCGGCTATAGTCATATTGATATTTTCACATGCTTTGAGCACGCCCTTACCCATATATCTATCGCCACCGTCTCTAAGCTCTAAAGCCTCTCTTTTCCCTGTGCTTGCACCACTTGGCACGATAGCACTCGCTTGTGTTCCGTCACTTAAATATACGGTTGCTCTAACAGTTGGATTACCTCGACTATCCATAACCTCATCTGCTCTAATATCATCTATATGAACCATAATTTACCTCACAAATTTTAATGAGGTATTTTAACTAATTTTAGATAAGAGGTTTGTTATCTACTCTTCAGAAGTACTTATATCTTCATTTCCCATAGTAAGCATACTACTTACGCCTAGCGCCTCTCTTACTCTATTTTCTATCTCTTCTCTAAGCTCATTGTTCTCTTTGAGCGTCTGCTTTGCCCCCTCTTTGCCCTGTCCAAGTTTTTGCTCACCATAACTAAACCATGCGCCTGCTTTATCTATGATATCAAGCTTCACGCCATAATCGATGATTTCACCTTCGGCCGATATCCCCTCGCCAAACATGATATCAAACTCAGCTTGTCTAAATGGAGGTGCCACCTTATTTTTAACAACTTTCGCTTTTACCTTGTTGCCTATTTGTGATTCACCCTGCTTAAGTGTAGCTATGCGTCGAACATCTATTCTCACCGAAGCGTAAAACTTCAAAGCGTTCCCTCCGGTTGTTGTCTCAGGAGACCCATAGCCCATTGTTCCTATCTTCATGCGGATTTGATTGATGAAGATTACGGTAGTATTTGTTTTATGCAATACTGCCGTTATTTTTCTTAAGGCTTGACTCATCAATCTTGCTTGAAGTCCCATATGGCTATCGCCCATATCCCCTTCTATCTCGCTTCTTGGTGTCAATGCGGCTACCGAATCGACGACGATAACACTCACGGCGCCACTTCTTGCTAAGGTCTCAAGGATATCAAGCGCTTGCTCGCCAAAATCAGGCTGACTTACGAGAAGATTTTCTACATCAACGCCGAGATTTTTAGCATACTGCACATCAAGTGCATGCTCGGCATCTATAAAAGCGCAAATTTTACCTTCTTTTTGTGCCGAAGCAACAATTTGTAAAGAGAGAGTTGTTTTCCCTGAAGACTCAGGACCATATATCTCTATGACTCTTCCTTGTGGAACACCTCCGATTCCTAGTGCAATATCAAGCCCAAGCGAACCGGTGCTTATAGAGGCTATAGGTTCTATCTCCTTGTCGCCGAGGCGCATAAGTGCACCTTTTCCAAATGCCTTATCTATCTGTTTTATGGCCATCTCAAGTGCTTTTTCTTTTTGTGCATCCATTGCCATGCTCATCCTTTATCCTTTGTGTTGAAATCATAACACCATTTTAGTCGATTTCACAAGAGATGATAAAAAATATGTCAAAATGTCATATTTTTTATCAATACAATCACTATTACCTACATTTTTCTTACTTCATCAAACAAGTTCATACAACTTTTATATAAAATTTAGGTTCAAGACAACCTAAGAAGTTCATTACTACCTCTTATTATCTATTCTTTAACATAAATTTATTTCAATCTCTCCAAAATCTCAAAAGCCCCCAAATTAAATTTTGAAAATGCAAAAACTTTATTGCCCAAATCTTTTAAGCTTGCCCCGATGTGATAAATTTCCTTCTCGTCTAATATCATAAATCTATCATGAAAGCTTTTTGTGATTTTTACTTGGAGATTATCATATTGTTTATTATACTTTTGGATATCAAGGTCGAGTTGTTTTGAAATATTTTGAGTATAGATAGTGATTTTGATATTTTGATTTTTGGAAAACAAGGTCAATATTGATTCATCTATATAGTTATCAATGAGAACTATCCCGCTTTTTGCACTTTTTATTAAACCGGCTATAAATGAATAAGCATCAAATATCTGCCCATTGTAAAATATTCCTTGCTTTGGTTTTAAAGAGTTATCATCAAAAGAGCTTGAAATGTGTTCAATTTTTGACTTTAAAAGTGATACATCATTTTCAAGTTCTTCAAATCTTTCGTGTGTGATTTTTTCACTATTGATAACATAACCGTTTTGGATATAGTTTTTCAAAACTGAGGTTGCCCATTGTCTAAATTTTGTAGCTTTTTTAGAGTTTACTCTGTATCCGATAGAGATTACCATATCAAGATTATAATGCTTTGTATTATATGTTTTGCCATCAATTGCAGTTGTTAAGAAAAACTTGACAACTGAATGTTTATCCAATTCTTCCTCTTTAAAAATACGGCTGATGTGCAAACTAATATTTTGTTTTGTAACCTCAAAAAGCTCACCTAGTTGCTTTTGAGTAAGCCAAATGGTCTCTTCATCCACAGAAACATTAAGCTCCAATTCGCCCTCATTATATATAACTATATCCGAGCTATTGAGTTTGTCCATTGCATGTTTTCCTCTTTAAACTATTGAGTTTTCAAATATAAGATAACACCATTTTAGTCGATTTCACAAGAGATGATAAAAAATATGTCAAAATGTCATATTTTTTATTTTTATCCCCATAAAATCTTACTAGACAAGGGAAGAGAGAAAAGATATTATATTTGTTGTATGTATATATCTATGGAGTCAATAACCCTACTAATCTCTTTTTTAAATGGCTCTATGTAGTTTGGCATCAATTCATATTTTTTCATTATAAGTCTCTGTATCACTTCAGCAATCAATTTATACAAATCTCGTGCACCGATTGATCCGGAGAGACCTCTAAGATCAACGCAGAGCATTTTGAGCTGTTCATATCTAAAGTCTTTTACAAGTTTTTCAAAAATATCACCGCTTTCGCCGTAAGCATCTTTAAACTCTAAAAGTATCTCTTTATAAAAGATGGCGCTATCATTTGCCTGAACTATCCCGATTTGTACATCCAAGCCATCAAGCTCACGAATCTCTTGTCTTTTCTTGACCGGCTGTACAACTTCCTCTTTTTGTTCCAAAAAGACACTAAATGCCGTAAAGAATCTACCGATAATCAAAGGTTTTGAGAGGTACCCATTCATCCCGCATTTAAACATATTGCTTATCTCGGATGCTGATGTGAGTGCGCTTAGTGCCAAGACAGGAAGCTCATCAAATCTCTTATCTGCTCTTATCAATTTTGTCGCTGTATACCCATCCATTATAGGCATATTGATATCCATAAAAACTATATCAAACTTTTTGCCGCTATCTTGGAGTATATCTATCGCTTCCTTCCCGTCATTTGCTATGGTAATATTCATTTCAGATTTACTCAAAAGGCTTGTTGTAACCTTTTGATTGATAAGATTATCTTCGACTAGCAAGACTTCTGAACCTCTAAATTGGGAAAAGCTATTTAAAGTTACATCCGGCGCATCCTCAAAGAGTGCTCTATGGACTGAGAGCTTCGAAGTGGATACTAGTACATCTTGCCCTGAAGTATTCTTTTTCCCTTTTTCTTGAAATAGTCCATTGATGTTATTAATTAGTTGCTGTCTTGTAATAGGTTTGCTTAACTCTACATCAATAATAGCGCTATGAGGATAATCCTGCACAGGATTAAAAATATTGCTCAAAGATATGATTTTAGCCTTGCTCGCTTTTAGCGCCTCAACGACCTTAAAGGTTAAAACCTTCTCATCAATAATTACCAAATCAAATTTAGAAAAATCAGGTGTCTTTGTTAGGCAATTCTCCTTTGTATCAACCTTGATGGAGTGGTGCATACTCAGTAGCATATTTTTTATAGATGTTGTTGTTTTCTCAGAAGTATCCAAAAGATAAATCATTTTATTTGTTACATTATTATCGGGTTTTACTTTCTTAGCATCGGGATGCTCTTTGAAAGGAGTGAAAAAGGTAAATTCAACGCTTCCGTCTTTATTGTTTCTAGTATATATATCTCCATCAGTTAAAATAGCTAGCTCTTTTGCTATAAATAGCCCAAGCGAATCATAACTGTTGGTGGCTTCATTATAGCTCGAATTAAAGATACTGTTATCATCTTCTACATCAACATCGATAGCACTGATAACTTTAAAATAGAGGTAATTAGTATTATTATATTTGCCCTTCGAGACTTCCACCACTATCTCTTTTGCATCGTGTTCTATACAAAAAAGAGCTATATTTACAATGATTTTACTCGTATTGAGCGTATCACCACACAGATGATCCAATATATCTTTTTGAACATCGTATATAAGGTTTAGTTCTATATCCTTGGTGGCTTCTCTTAATGTACCGGTCACATCATTGAGGAGGTTACAGAGAATAAACTCTTCATCGACCACCTCAACTTTTCTTGACTTTATTCTTAGAAACTCGATAAGGTTTGTTGTGATAGAGAGCAATTTAGCCTCTGATGATACAACTTTTTTAATATCTCTCGAAATTGTAGATTTTTGATCTTTCGTGTACAAATCTTTTGCGGTATTTACGGTCTCTTTTGCTATATTTTGGATATTCTCAGTCATCTCCGAGAGCATGAGACCTTGTCTTTTATTGAACTCTTCTTTCTTCTTTTTCTCTTTGATAACTTTCTTTTCATAATTTCGTAAACGCTCAGATGAAAGAAACAGAGCCACAAGCCCCACAATACCTAAGCCAAACAGTGCAGTAAATTCGATAAACTCTTCACTCTTTGTATCTACATTATCAAAATTGACAAAACCGGTAAAATCAAACCCGCTAGCAGAACAATCCAAACAAAGCAAAGTCATCAGGATTAGTATAAAGGCTACTGTTCTCAAATATACACCTTTAATGTTTTTTTAGTATTCAATTATAGTCAACAAACCTTAGATTATCTTTATGAAATCTGCACAGATACCCCAATAATTGCTAGCTCTTTTTAGCAATAATCCACTTACTAATATCCTCTTTAAGATGTTCTGCTTGAGATGCTCTTATATAATAGACGGAACCATCTTTCATATTGATGCGCACGAGTGGCTTCCAAAAACGAACCATACTCCCAACTATCTTACGACAATTTTTAACGCTCCAAGGTGCAACCTCAACGCTCTCTATCTCCTCTTTTGAGAAAACTTTAACCTTGCTGCCAATAGCATACATAGCATTTTCTACAACATCTAATCGCGCATAATAAGAAAAGAGATAGCGATAAAACAGGATAAAAATAAAGAGATAAAATATCGGATCAAGTGCCGTAAAGATATAGCTATAAGGTACATCTATTGTTGTAAGATAAAATGGATCACCCATAAGATATCTTGAGATAAGATATTTGCCCCATTCCCACACTATGGATGATAATATAAGTATAAATATGAAAATGAAAAAGCCTACAAAACGATTTGTTAATCGTCGCTGCATTACAATATCGCGCTGAGTATACACGATACCAAAGCCTTTGAGATCGATGCGATAAAGCCAAAAATAGATAATGAACAAAAATATATAGGCTAAAATCGAGATAGCGTACATCTCTAGCGGGAAGAAGTAGTAGTCTCTCGCTATATAACTATAGTAATTATTGGGTGTAAATGTTTCTGCAAGAACCGCTCTATACTCTTCGGGGGTGATAGAGCTAAATATCTCATATGAGCTTTGTTCTGTTATATTGTGCTCTTTTCGCATATATTCGCTCGTTAAAACAGTATCCATTAAAGAATGGCTATCATGTTCGATCGAAGCGTATACTTCTTTGCCATACTGATCTATCGCTTCTTGGATAGTAGCGTCGCTTAAATCTTTCATATCATTTTCTATTGTTTTTTTCACATGCTCAATATTGCTCTGAAAGTCATCATGCAAACCATCAAATGCTACGGCTGCAACTCCGGCATTGCGATCATAGAAATGGTAAGAGTTGACACTATAGGTCTTACCTTGGATGTTGCGCATATGTTGTTGCAGTCTTTGCGCAAGGTCTCTCGTGTAGATAGAGAGAATGAGATATTTTTTATAGTCATCCAAGATATATTTTGCACCTATATAAGCACTATTTTCATCTGCCCCCTCATAAAATCTAAGATAAGGTCTATCATTTAGCTTTGGATTTTTTGGCAGTTCTACTGTGCTCGTACTCCCCGTTTTTTGCACCTTACCGTAATGTGTGATAATAAGCTCTTTCATTTTATGCAAATCAAAATTGCCAACCATAAAGAGTGTCATATTTGCAGGATAATAGTAAGTTTCATAGTGTTTCTTTATCTGCTCGAGTGTAAAATTTTTATTATTCTCTTGAGCATAATAGTATGGAGGTAACTCATTAGGTTTACTGAGCTTAAATTCATCTTCATACATATCTTCACTTGGCGGAAATATCGCCTCTAAAAAACTTCTAATAGCCCAGAGAAATTTATTGTGCCATTGCATCTCACCAATCTCTGCTTGAAGCGCTCCCTTTTCAACCTTGAGATCTTCTTCGATAACTTGTTTATCAAAAAGCATTTGTGCAAATATTTGTGTTATCCAGTATGATTTTGAGCTATCTATTATTGTGATATATTTTGTTTTATATCGTGATGTATAGCCATTAACCTCGATGCCGCCCTCCTCTTTGATATAGTCCAAATAATCATGATAGGGGATACGCTGGTCACGAAAAATGATATGTTCTACAAGATGAGAAAGCCCATAATTCTTAGCATCTTCTGTATCATAGCCGACATTAACCTCAACAGATATTTGCGCATTGACTGCTTTATTATCACTCAAAAGATAGACCTTCATACCGTTTTCAAGCTCAAAATAATTTATCTTCTCGTAGGGATCAGCTATATTAACTTTGGCAAAACTAAAAACACTCAGCAGTATTATCGCTAAAAACAGACGCATATCTCTCCTTGTTTCTATAAAGATACTCTTTACTCGGTAAAATTTTGCAATATAATACCATAACTTTAAGCACTACTTTAGATTGGCACTCCGTGCTATAATCACTCTTTTGCTATAATCTTTCTAACAACATTTGGAGCTATTATGACAATTACACTTGCGCACTCACCCGATGCAGATGATATATTTATGTACTATGCTATATATTTCGGTTGGGTTGATACCAAAGATTATAGTTTTGAGAACAGTGCGCTTGATATCGAAACACTCAATGTAGAAGCGCTTAAGGGCACCTATGATGTGAGTGCCGTTAGTTTTGGAATGTATCCGCTTATCAAAGATGAGTATGCACTGCTTCGAACAGCTATCAGTTTTGGTGAGGGGTATGGACCAAAACTCATACGAAAAAAAGAGATGAAACTCAAAAGAAATTTCAAAGTCGCACTCTCAGGAACGCACACGACCAATGCTCTTTTGTTTAAAATATACTATCCACAAGCTCGCATCATCTATAAAAACTTTCTGGAGATTGAAGCGGCTGTATTGAGCGGAGAAGTTGACGCGGGCGTTTTAATCCATGAGTCTATCCTCAACTTTAATACAAGCCTAGAAGTCGAAAAAGAGCTTTGGGATATCTGGCTTGAGCTTGCAGGCGAAGCGTTACCTCTGCCTCTTGGAGGGATGGCGATGAGAAGGTCGCTGCCTCTTAATCGAGCCATAGAGATAGAGGATATATTAACCGAAGGTGTTCGGGTGGCAAATGAGAGAAAAGTGGAGCTTTCGCAAAAACTTGAAGCACACAATTTGGTGAGAATTGATGGGAAAATGCTTGAGAAATACCTCGATATGTATGCTTCTAGTGAATCTGTAACACTCAGTCAACTTCAGATTAAAGCACTTGATAAACTTTTTGAGATAGGATATACACACGGCTATTTTGATGAAAAGATAACAACAAATGAATATCTCATCCCAAAAGATTATAGTGAACTTAGGACAAAATAGTGTTTTTAAAAAACATTGATCTTAGCAAGCATACAAATATACGCATAGGTCCAAAAATAGATATAACTATCATTGAAAAAGGCGACATCATTCCGAAAGAGAAATATCTCATAGGTGGCGGTGCAAACATCTTGGTTTCAGACAATCCACCACCCCTTATGATGCTTGGAAAGGATTTTGATTATATCAAGATGGATGAAAACAGTATCACGATAGGTGCAGCGACACCGACCGGCAAAGTGCTCTCTTTTGCTAAAAAAAACAATCTGAAGGGATTTGAATTTTTTGCCAAACTCCCGGGCACTCTAGGGGGTATGCTCGCGATGAATGCAGGCGTAAAAGCGTATGAAATCTTTAACATCTTAGAAGCTATCAATGTAGAAGGCAAATGGAAAGATAAAGCAGTTATCGAGCATGGATATAGATATGCAAAGCTTGAAGGCATCGCACTTGAAGCAACATTTGAAAAAGAGGAAGGTTTTGATGACAAATTGCTTGACGAACTTATCTCTTTAAGAAAAAGTCAACCAAAAGAACCAAGTGCTGGATCTTTTTTCAAGAATCCAAAAGACGATTATGCTGCAAGGCTTATAGAAGCATGCGGACTGAAAGGCAAACAGATAGGAGGTATGGCATGGAGTGCTGTCCATGCAAATTTCTTGGTCAATCTTGGTGAAGGCACCTTTGAAGATGCCCTAAAGCTCATCAATCTCGCAAAAGAAGAGGTGCAAAAAAAGTTTAATATTGACCTCGAAGAAGAGGTCAAAATACTCTAGCTTATTTAGATGCTTCAGTTAAACAACGAACACATCGTATATAGTTCGTTTGTGTTGCATCTCTTTCATATCTATATCCATCAACACTATAGACAACATAATATTTATCAAATTTCGCTTTTGTTGATGACCAAAAATCACCGCCTCTATTATTAACAAGCACACCCTCTTGGGCATTGAGGTTCATCAATTCATCAGATGAAGGCAGTCTCCAATCAGTGTACCCGTTATAATCAAGTGCTCTACAATACTCTTTAGCATAGGCTAGATTGCCGGCTTGGGCATTTGATTGCTCTCGCTTGTAGGCATCATCTTCTTGATTATAATAAGCAGAATCTTGCCACATAAGTTGAGCTTTTTTGTCTACATAGACTGCATTTACCTTACATCTCGGCTTTGCATCTTGAACACCTTGAACAACCGGCTCAACCTCATCGACAAGCCCACCGGCATTCAAAAGACCGATAGCGCCTACTAATAATCCGATAAAAAATACTTTTTTTTGCATAAATGCCCCTTTTTTTAATACTATATTATATCAAAAAACTTTAAAATATAATTAAGGATGAATTTCTATAGGCACACCGAGTGCTACAGATTCCCACAACAACTGCATTGTACTGTTTGGAAGTGCGATGCATCCCTCCGTCCAATCATGCGCCAAAGTGTACTTATCGCCTCTTCCATCAGCATTCCACTTCGGCTGTCCATGAATCGTGATAAGCCCGCCGGGAGTACTATATCCTAATGATTTTGATCTTGCTATATCTTCTGCATGAGGAAAAGAAATAAGCAGATTTCTGTAAAGTCTAGGATCACATTTTTTCCTTACGATCCTGTAAGTACCCTCTGGTGTTCTATAGTCCCCTTGTTTAACTTTAGTTCCTTTATCCCAATTTTTGCCCATTGAGACTAGAGACTCTCCTACAACTTTACCGTCTTTATAAAGATAAAGTTTCTTTTGAGCCTTATAGACTACAATCTTATCAACACGCGGCTGCTTAATATCCTTGCCATGATTAAGCTCATTAAGACACTCTTTTATCTCATAGGGCGTATTATCTGCCTCGCCGTAATATGGCTTCTTTTGACTACAACCACTCATAATCAAACCTGCTAAAACCAAAAAAACCAAAAATCTATAACGCATAAATAACTCTCCTTTAGTCATAATCATTGTATTGAGTCCTATGTTTATCTTTTTTATAGCTATTTTGATTTTTAAGCTTTTGGAGTCTATTGAGATTTGTCAACTCCAACTCTCGCATCTCTTCAAAAGTTGAAGCATCAAAGCTATCTGCTCTTAAACGATCAAAGAGAGTCTCTATATATTCTTTGAGCTTATGGTAGTATTCACCGTCTAAAAGCACAGCATCATAATCAGATAATTTGCTTGCTACAGATTGAAATTTTACTAAAAATTGTTCATGAGATATGTCTTTATCTCGAAACATTTTAAATAAATTTTTAGCAATCTTCTCCAAGAGCGAGATATACTTCTGACGATTATACTTATCGATCTGTTTTTGTGTATATCGAGCCAAATCAAGCCTTTTTAAAAAGATATCAAATGACTTATCACCGCATCGGGTAAACGCCTGAAAGTTTAATGTAGTGATTTTGTTTATAATCAAGGCAGATTTTTACAGGGCTAGCCTTAGCTAACTCAAAAAAATCTAACGCAGAGTATAAGCAAAAGCGCTACACCCTTCAGGAAGAACGATAAGAAGCAATCTGTAAGCAAATAAATCTTTGAATTAGCTACAGTTAATCCTTCAGATCTCTTCCCTCGCATCTCACTCCTTCTCGTTCTTTTAAACCTTTAGGTGTTTACCCGATGCGGTGATATGTATTGTACAATAAAAAAAGATAAATATGAGTAAAAAAGAGGGGTCAAACCGCCAAATGGCGGTCATGGATTATACAGCCGATTTCGCTGCAGCTAGTGCCTCTTCATAGTTTGGCTCATCAGTGATTTCAGGAACAAGTTGTTTATAGACTACCTTTCCGTTTTTACCAACAACAAATATACATCGCGCTATTATCCCGGCGAGTGGTCCATTGGCAATCAATATACCATAAGCTTCTGCAAAATCCTTATTTCTAAAATCACTGCCAACCGTTAGATTTTCAATGCCCTCAGTCGAGCAAAATCTTTTCGCCGCAAAAGGAAGATCCATTGAGACAACCGTAACCTCAAGTCCCTCTATCGCTGCTGCTTGATTGTTAAATTTTGTAGTCTCTAGAGCACAAACAGGCGTATCAAGACTAGGAACAGCTATGATAAGTTGTGCTTTTTCTTTTGCCCCGCCGACCGTAATCTCCGAAAGATCCTCTGATTTTACAACAATTACTTTTGGAGCATTGTCTCCAACATTTACCTCATTGCCTGCGAGTTCACAAGAGTTACCTTTGAGTGTTACTGTAGCCATAGTTTTTCCTTATATTAAATTTGTATGACTATTATTACATAAATAGGATAAAATTAGTCTTAATTATAAAATATCGTTTTAGTAAGCCATTTTTTTACAGAAATACTCAAAATATATCTGCTTTTAGTTTTATGATTACACGCTCTAAGGATGCCTCTTTGTCTTCTTTAAAATCACTTTGAACTTTATATAAAAGTTTCTCATTCTCATATATTTCAAGTGTAATATACCCTGTAAAATCTTTTGGGGTAGCAGTTGAAAAACCGCTATTGCATTTTGTAATATCGTGCAGTTTTGCTTTGAGTGTGTATTTACACTCTTTTTCTTTATATTCACCCAATGAATCATCAAGCTTTTGTTTTACCCAAGAGTACGAAGTACTGATGCGTAAACAATCGATTTTTTGATCGCTCGAATCATAAAACTTACCGTAAACGGGGTACTTCTCTTCACATCCGCTAAAAAAAAGTAAAATAAACAGCAATAACTTTCTCATAGTATATTTACAAGCTTTTTCGCCCAGCCCTCCATTGTCTCATTTATCACATCGTTTGGTGCTTCAAGAAATGTTACTATAAATTTCTCTTGCATTTTAGCCACACCGATACTTCTTGGTCTTACCGCTAAAACCTCAGGATTTTTAAGTTCTTTCCCGAAACAAAAGATGATATTTTTTGCATCCAATATCCCCTCGTCTATGACTCCACCTTCAATCATTTTAGTATGCGTATAGTGATCAAATATAGCAATAAATGTTGCTATGGGATGCGCTTCGATTTGAATCTTTAAAAATTCTATTATTGCATTAATATTTTTAAAATCTGTTTCATTAAACGGTATTTCCAATTCAAATATGGGATATTTTTCCATTATAATTTTTTGTTTCATATAACTCCTTTTTTTGGAATTGTACCAACCAATTATTACACTGTACTTATAATAATTATAAGATATAAAAATACAGTTTTATTTGAGGTTGATAGCGGTGTGTTGGCAAACACACCCTACGCATTGGTATGTTTATGTTTTTTTGGTGTATTGACAAACACACCCTACGCATTGGTATGTTTATGCTTGTGTTCCGTAGGGTGGGTTTGCTAACCCACCATTAACTTAGCGCGTACCACTAAAGCGTTTGCTTTGGTAACGGCTCTCACATACCAGGGATTCTTGGGATGCGACCAAGTTTAGAATTTTTACAATACCAACCCCACCCTTTTTTCATCCAGTGTCCTACAATCGGAAGCGGTATCATCTTTGCGCTTGTATTGCTCCTGTAGACAAATGCAGCGCCATTGCCGATGTCCATAACGCAGAGGATATTAAGATGCTCGATATAGCTCAATTTATCATCGGGGTTGAGTATATTATGTGCGACATTTCTTGCCATCACTTCGGCAACATGCCCTTGCTTTGCTTTCCAATCATTCTCACCTAGAAGCATTGCACTATCACCGATAGCATAGATATCTTCAAAGCCTTCTACTTCATTGTATTCATTAGTCACAACATAGCCTGCATCACTCAAAGGAAGATTTGAACTCTCTAAGATATTGTGCCCTTTGCCTGCAGATATAAACATAGTAAGATCGCTCACAAGCTTCTCTCCATCTTCAAAAACAATCCCATCACTCTCAAATTTAACAATCTTTTTACCGATCTTTTTACCTATGTTTGTCATGCCAAGCATCTTGTCCATCATCACAAGTGCTTTCTCACCCATCTTCTCGCCCGGTCTCTGCATAGGAGCAAAAAATGTCAACTCAAACTTATCTCTCAGTTTTCTCTTTTTGAGGTAGTTATGCACATTAAACATCACTTCAAAAGCCGGTCCACCTCTAACTGATGATTTGTCTTTTGGATTGCCTCCAAAACCAAAAGCGATCTTGCCGCCTCCTTTTTGAATGAGTGCATCAAGCCTTGCGTGAAGCTCAACTGCTTCTTGGGGAGCACCACAAATGGAAAGTGTATGCTCTTTCATGCCCTCGATTTGAACTTTATGATGTCCCATGGCTATGATAATCTTATCAAAACCCTCAAGTGTAGCACCACTTCTTAATGTAACGCTCTTGGCTTTTACATCGAGTGAACTCACCTCATCAACAATCACATCAAAACCATGTGCCTCACCAAGATCATCAAGTGGAACGCTCACATCACTAAGTTTGCATTCTCCTGTTGGTATCCATATCGATGTAGGATAGATATAAAAATAATCCCTATCACTCACAACCGTTACATCGGCTCCGTTTTTTCTCAGAAAAATAGCACTCTCTATGCCTGCAAATCCGCCGCCCAATATAAGAACTCTCATTGTTTACTCCATTGATAAATTTTCGAGGGAATCCAAGCCAAAAAGGCTTGGGTTGATAATGCTTAATCTTTTAGAAGATCTATGCGGGGATAGACAAATACTGTTTCTCTCGTCACAACTATATTTTTAGGATCATCTACTGCATACGCCCTAATTGTTATAGGCAGTGGGGTATCTTTTCTATCATCGCTGACCAATATTTCATGTGTTGTAAGCACAACAACACTTTTTTTCTTCTGTCCTGCACCTATCTTAAATGACTCTTGAGGTCTCTCTATCTCTATATTATCATTTCCTACAACTTCAAAGTAATATTCATGCTCTTTGCTGTCTGTATTTGCATACAAGAATATATAATCATTCTCCACGCCTTTATTGTCCAAGAGCTTATAGAGTCGTGTTGTTTTATTGACATTAAGCAACATATTCTCTTTTTCTGAGCTCATAGCAAAAAGAGTAAAGAGCACAACAGCAAGAACGGCAAAATAAGCGATAACCTTTGGTCTTAGGTATCGCGTCTTGCCTTCATGTCTTGCACCCTCTTTTTCACTTGACCATACTACTAAGCTTGGTTTTCCAAGTGCACCCATAACTTTGGTACAGGCATCAACACACTCTAGGCAGTTGATACATTCAAGCTGCAACCCTTTTCTGATATCGATATGCGTAGGACAGACCGTTACACAGCTCTCACATGTTGTACATTCAGCATTTTGATTGACTGTGAGAAGCTCTTTTTGTTTTGAAAACATTTTCGCTCTCTGGGGACCGTGACCTTCATATATCGTCCCGCCCCTGATTGGATCATATACCGCCATAATCGTATCTTCATCATACATGACCGATTGTACACGACTGTACGGACAGACATACACACAAAAATTCTCTTGGATAAAAATAATATCGGCTATCAAAAAGAGTGCCAGTCCTGCAACAAATCCTACTAAAACCATATGCTCTGCAGGGTTTTGGATATACGCAAAGAAATCTTCGGGCGGAACAAAATACCACATAAAGTTCGATGCTGCAACAACAGCTAATGCAGACCAAAGCAGTATAGCGATTACTTTTTTGATTTTGTTTTTCGCAAGTGACATATCCGGCTCTTTTTGCTTATTGGAAATGCGTTTTCTCAGTCCTAAAAGTTTTGTCTCAATAAGATCTCTATAGATGACACGAAAGATTGTATGCGGACATCCCCAACCACACCATGCTCTCCCGCCCAGTACCGTCGTTGCAAATATACCAATAAAGAGCAACATCAACAAGAACGGCATAAGATAAAGCTCTTGCATATCAAACGCAACACCCATTAGATTGAGTTTCTTTTGGTCAAAACTCAATAAAAATATATGATTTTCATTTATTTTTATCCATGGCAAGACAAATGCTACCACTGTTATCGCTAAAAACCCCCAATACCTTTTTACACTATAGGGAATCCAACCTTTCAGATATCCCCTTTTTTCACTTTTTTCATTACTTTGAACTGCTTCCATTTTTTTACATCCTCTCTTCTCTTTTGTTGTTTTTACTATTTTCCTTGTCAAAAGGGCAGATTATTATAGTATCATCACTATCATTTAAATTATCTGATTTATCAATCTCAACCCATGAACCTTTTGATATGGACTTTATGTTACGCGATTGTATATAGTCTTTGAGCGAACTTCTGCTCACATTCAACTTTCTTGCTATCACGCTTACATTGTATCCATCTTTGAGTAATTCAATAATGTCAAGTTGATATCTATCAAATTTAGATTTTGAATGACTCCCCCTTGGTCTACCGACTCTATGTTCTTTTGACTGCTCTGCTTCTCTGAGATCATTGAGCAGAGGAAAGATTTGTTCTATTTTTGAATCTTTATTTATAAATACACCACATTTTGCTACATATAAGGCAACTCTCTTGCTTAAGAAACAGGTTATTATCTTGATAAGCTCTTCAGCATGATTGCTTAAGACAGGAAGTGAATGGATTACTATCACATCATGTCTCTTTAATCCATGAATAAACTTCTCAAATTGACCTCTTTTTTCTATAGAGAGATTTCTAGCTGAATATTCAACCACCTCTTTATCGATATCCATTTGTCTCTTTGATGAAAAGGAGAGAACCATCTGTTGCTGCTCAGACAAACCAATATGGTTTGTTAATTGTCTAAAATAAGCGTAAATCATACTTCCCCCTTATCATTTGTATAATCCTAACTAATTATGATGATAAAAGTCAATACTTTTTACAATATTATCGTCATTTTCCTATATCTCTTTTTTTTGATACAATTATAAAAATAAACCTGAGAAGGGCAATACAGTGAACTTAACACATTTGGATGAAAATAAAAAACCTAAAATGGTGGATGTCGGGGATAAACCAAATACCCAAAGGGTAGCAACGGCAAGTGGAACCATAACGATGAGTCAAGCAGCCTATGATGCGGTCAAAAATGACGACACAAAAAAGGGTCCTGTATTGCAAACTGCTGTAATCGCTGCGGTTATGGGAGCTAAAAAAACGAGTGAACTTATACCGATGTGTCATCCTCTTTTACTTACTTCTATCAAAACAGATATAGAAGATATGCCTGAACTCCCCGGATTTAAGCTCTTTGTCACTGCAAAGCTCAATGGGCAAACCGGTGTCGAGATGGAGGCACTCAGCGGTGTTGGCATAGGACTACTTACGATATATGATATGCTCAAAGCTATCGATAAGAGCATGGTGATAAATGATATCCGATTAGAGAGCAAAAGCGGTGGAAAATCGGGAGACTTTACGCGAGGAGAGAGAAATGAAAATTCTTGATGAAAATAGTAGCGACAAACCGCAAATCACCTACCCGACTCCTTGGGGATTTAAGATAATTGGTCGAAATAAAGAGGAGCTTCATAGCATCATAAAAGAGGTTATGCAAGAGAAAGAGCACCTATGCTCATACGGTAACCCCTCAAAGAATGGTAAATTTCACAGCTACAATGCTAGCTGTACGGTCGAGACAAAAGAGGAGCGTGACGCACTTTTTAAAAAGTTTCAAGAGCATCCCTCTGTAGAGATGGTTATCTAGACTCTAACATCTTTTCAGCACTAAAACTCGCAGATGCTGAAAGAAAAACATAGCATAAAAATATATAGAGTCCTGCTCCTGAACTTACCCTGCTCACATCAGAATTACCCCCTGCGAGATAGACCAAGAAAGTTGCTACTACAAAGATATCAACCATCGACCATTTTCCGATAAATTGAAAGAATTTTACAATGCTTGAAGCCCAAGGTAAATTTTCACGCATACTCAAAAGCATAAGTCCAAGCGATTTTATAAGAGGTAATAGTACAGAAAAGAGAAGAATAACCGCACCCACTACATACTCTTGCTTCTCAAAAAGTTTCATGATAGAGCTCAACACTCCTTTAGATTCAAAAGAGAGCACGACCTCGCCCAAATACTCGACATCTTTTTTGATAACCACCATAAGAATAGGCGTGATGATGCCAAATATCAAGGCAAAAAGTGCACTCAAAGAGACAAAAAAAGTATAATGTTTTTTTGAGAGAAAAAAATAACTTGCTAAAATCACAAATACCAACAATGCTATCACAAACAGTTTACCCTGAATACTCTTTTGCTGTTCGGCATTTTTTTGCTTGAATGCATCTATCGCCTCTTTTTTCTCATCTTTATATGTCCCCAAACTCAAAAGTTCAGCTAACTCACGCATTCTGATATCAAGCAGTTGCTCTGCATTATTTCCGAGGGCAATCTCTTTTGAAGACGCTTCATAACTTTTTGAAACTCTATAAGTATCAAACAACAGATAAAAAAATGCGCCTAGAAGAATAGGCATGATTAGTAAATATATGCTCGTTTTCATAGCGAAATTATACTACAATTCTTTTATGAAAACGAAACTAGAAGAGTTACAGCGCATTGCAAAAGAAGCGGGAGCAATCATCAAAAGTGGCTATCTTGCCAAAAAAGAGATAAGACACAAGGGTGTTGTTGATTTAGTGACAGAGCATGATCTTAAATGTGAAACATTTGTAATAAACGAACTTCAAAAACACTTTAGTGACCATACGCTCATCGGTGAAGAGAGTTGGGGCGGGGGCGAAAAAAGCAAGAAAGCAATCTATATAGACCCGATTGACGGAACAACCAATTTCATTCATGGCATACCTCATCTTGGCATCTCTATAGGAGTATATGAAAATGGTCTCGGTCTTATGGGCGTTGTTTACAATCCTATCTTAGATGAAATGTTTTATGCTCAAAAAGACGGCGGGGCATATCTCAATGGAGAGATACTCCAAGTCAGTTCACAAAAATCTTTACAGCAATCACTTATCGCAACAGGTTTCCCATATGCAAAAGTAAATCAAGGAATTGAATATGAATGGGTCATGCACAATCTCGGCGCACTCTTGCCTAACATTAGAGATATACGGCGTTTAGGTGCCGCCGCACTTGATTTGTGCTATTTGGCCCAAGGTAGGGTCGATGGATTTTACGAGATCGATCTCAAACCTTGGGATGTCGCAGCAGGGATGATTATATTGAGTGAAGCCGGAGGTATCTATAGTAATGCAAACGGGGAAGATTATACCTTTGATTCTAAAACTATCGTTGCAACTAATGCAAAGATTCACGAAGAGCTCTTGGGGAAACTTAGCCCTTTTTAGTCGCGCCCCGCTCCAAGATATATGCCTGAAGAAGAAATAGTGCAATTGCGAGGTCTATCATCACATCGGCAAAATTAAATATCGCAAATTCAAACCCACAGTGCCAATAGATATAATCAACCACCCCACCGTGTACAAATCTATCTAAAAGATTACCGAGTGCCGCGCCTGTCAAAATGCCTGCAGGCAATAGATAACTTTTGAGGTAACCACCTTTGAGTATATAGATGATAAGTGCACTTATAAGCACAAGCTGAATCCACTTAAGATTTTCACCCAAAAAAGCAAACATTGAAAAAGCGACCCCTTTGTTATAGTGAAGCTCCAAAGAGATGCAACTACTCTCCCAAGAAAATCCTTGCACAAAAAAGAACTTTATAAGCTGATCGAGAGCAAAAACAGTAATCGCGATACTCAAAAAGAGAGCTACTCTTCTCTTCAAGAAAGTGCCTTAGTAAAGAAGGCTACTGTCTCTTGCATCATCGCCTCAAGTGCACTCTTCTCTTTACCCTCAAGGAGTAGGCGTATCTTATTTTCTGTTCCAGAGTATCTAAAAAGATGGCGTATGTTGTGCGACTCTATCTTTGCTTTTAACTCCTCCATCCCATCTAAACTCTCTATCTCTTTTTTATTTGAGATATTGAGATTAACAAGCTTTTGGGGATATGCTGAGTATGGATTAAAAAGATCGCTTGCGCTCTTGTTGCTAGTGCTTAGATACGCGAGTGCCAAAAGTGCGCTTGCAAGTCCATCGCCCGTCTTTGCGTAGTCACTAAAGATGATATGCCCGCTCTGCTCACCACCAAAATTGATCCCCTCCCTCATCATCATATCGACAACATTTTTATCGCCAACTGCACTTCTATGGAGCTTTAATCCATGCTCACCCAAATAGTCCTCTAAGGCGCTGTTGCTCATGACGGTTGTAACAACCCCGTCACCTTTGAGTGCGCCTGCTTCTTTGAGGTAGATTGCAAGCGAGGCTATCAGTTTATCACCATCAATGATATTTCCTTTTTCGTCCACAATTACAACTCTATCTGCATCCCCGTCAAGCGCGATACCCAAATCGGCTTTGGCTTCGATGAGAGCTTTTGAGAGAACCTCAGGGTGCATAGCACCGCATCCTTCATTGATATTGAATCCATCCGGATTATTGCCGATTACGACAACATCGGCACCAAGCTCTTGCAAAATAGTCGGTGCAACTTTATAGGCAGCCCCATTCGCACAATCAACAACAACTTTTTTGCCGGCAAGACTTAAGGGCTTTGGAAATGAATTTTTAATATGCACGATATATCTGCCGATAACATCATCGATTCTCTTTGATTTTCCTATCAATCTATCTTGAGCTTGCGCTGATTTTAGCATTGCTTCATCGTGAAATATCTTCTCTATCGCACGCTCTTTGTCACTACTGAGCTTATTGCCGACACAATCAAAAAATTTAATTCCATTATCATAATAAGGATTGTGACTTGCGGAGATCATGATACCCGCATCACATCGCATATTTTCAGTCAAAAATGCGATGGCAGGGGTAGGCATAGGACCAATCTGAATGACATCAAAGCCGACCGCCGTGAGTCCTGAGACCAAAGCGTTTTCAATCATATAGCCACTTCTTCTTGTATCTTTGCCGACCAAGATTTTATTTGTTTTTGAAAATTGACGATAGTATATCCCCGTTGCCATAGCAAGCTTCATAACATCTAAAGCATTAATCTTTTTTCCGGCTTTTCCGCGTACTCCATCTGTTCCAAAAAGCGACATAGAGAATCCTTCTTTTATAGTTAAGAGTAATTTTAACTGAAATTAAATTAAATTCGCTCATAGAGACTGTCTATATTGGACTTGGCTTTTATGATAAAAAAGTGTGCTTTAATTGCATTAATCAGAATTTAATCTTTTTTTTGATATTATTCGCGAACTTATTACGCACTTTCATGGCGTATTTCACAGATTAGAAAAAGGAAGAGATGATGGCACATCACAAATCAGCTAAAAAGCGTATCTTGCAAACAGCGGTTAAAACTGAGAGAAACAGATATTATAGAACTCGTATTAAAAACCTAACAAAAGCGGTATTGGAAGCTGTTGCAGCGGCCGATAAAAACGCAGCTGAAACGGCATTGCAAAATGTTAACAAACAGATTCATTCTATGGTGAGCAAAGGCTTTATCAAAAAACCAACTGCTTCAAGAAAAGTAAGTAGACTTCACAAAATGGTAAACGCTATCGAAGCTGCATAAACGCAGTTTTGATAAACCCCTCTTAAAATCAAACAAAAAGAGCTTCTATGCTTCAAGATAAACTCACTCCATTTATTGATCGGTATAATGAGATTTCTACACTTTTAAGTGCTCCTGATATCAGTAGCGATATCAAAAAGATGACTGAGCTCAGCAAAGAGCAAAGCTCGCTTGAACCTATCGTTGAAAAAGCAAAACTCTATATCCAAACACAAACATCGATTGATGAGAATAGAGAACTCATCTACGATGCTGAGCTTGGTGAGTTAGCAAAAGAAGAGTTGGTCGAGCAAGAGAAACTCATCGAAGAGCTTGAAGAAGAGATTAAGATTCTTATGATCCCAAAAGATAAAAACGATGATAAAGATATCTTTGTCGAGCTTAGAGCAGGAACAGGAGGGGATGAAAGTGCACTTTTTGTATCGGATGTTTTTAAGATGTATACGAGATACGCCGATCAGATGGGTTGGAAGATCGAGATAGTAAGCTCAAGCGAAGGCAGTGCCGGCGGTTATAAAGAGCTTATCTTTCAAATCAAAGGCGATGGCGTCTACTCAAAACTTAAATATGAAGCCGGAACACACCGAGTTCAAAGAGTTCCTGATACTGAAACGCAAGGCAGAGTACATACCTCTGCTATCACCGTTGCTGTTATCCCTGAAGTGGATGATGTCGAAGTGGATATCAAGCCAAATGAGATAAAAATGGATGTCTACCGCTCAAGTGGATGCGGAGGACAATCGGTCAACACAACGGATTCTGCCGTTAGACTTACGCATATACCAACAGGCATTGTTGTCGCTATCCAAGATGAAAAATCACAGCATAAAAACCGTGATAAAGCGATGAAAGTACTCAAAGCTAGAGTTTATGAGCAAGCCATGCAACAACAACTAGACGCCACATCAGCAGATAGAAAGCTACAAGTCGGCACAGGGGATAGAAGTGAAAAGATTCGTACCTACAACTACCCTCAAAATAGATTGACCGACCACAGAATCGGACTGACTATCTATGCACTTGATGATGTGATGGAAAATGGCAATTTGAGTCTTGTCGTTGATCCGCTTATCTCCCATGCAAGATCTGAAGCGATTCAAGAAGCAGGACTGTAAAAAACCATCTCCACTCATAAAATAAAACTAGAAAAACATGTCATTACGAGAAGCTTTAGCTTCGTGGCAATCCATTCCTGAGCAAATATAAATCTCGCGAGTAATTTATATTGGTATGCAAAGTTTTGTCTCTCTTTTTGCACTATTTATACTATAATTGCAGATTAACTTTCAAGGAGATGAGTGAGACAGATTAGTGAAGACATCTTTTGTGATGCAACGCTTTTTGAGATGAATATTCAAAATCTCTTTCTTCCGAACCCTTATCATAAAACACCGTTTCTTGTCATCGAAGATTTTCTCTCCAAGCAAGAGTGTGCTTTCATAGCAAAAGAGGCATATGTTGATGAAGACGCGCAGCAAGCCGAGGTAAAGAGCATGCTTCTTGATAGCATCGTAAACCCTGCTGTGGATAAAACAATCAGAAAAACGCTCATCCATGAACCTTCATCACTTTTTGAAGAGATTTACACAAACAAATTCTTAAATTCTCAAGGAAAGATAGAGGAGTATTTTGCCGCGCCACTTACCACATCTACTCCACTTCAAGTACTTGTCTATAAACGAGGTGATTTTTATATCAAACACTCTGATGACTCCAACGAGATCATCAACAAAGAGGGTCAAACGATAGGGTTTCAACTCGTAGCACCCCAAAGAAGGATAACTACCGTTGCTTTTGGAACCTCACATAAATCACATGCCGATTCAAATCGGTACTATTTTGATGGTGGCGAGCTTGTTTTCAACTACCTCTACCGCAAAGACGGCTCACAAGTCTCTTTGAAGCCAAAAGCAGGAGATATGATCGCGTTTCCTTCAAATCCACTTTTTAGCCATGAAGTCAAAATTGTCAAGGAGGGCTTTAGGCTCACGCTTGTACAGTGGCACAATGCGATAATAACCTAATCACATATCTTTTTCGAGTTTAAAAAGATCACTATTTTCCAAGACAAAAGAGGCACATCTTGCGCACACTTTTTCATCTTTTTTTTGCGGAAAACTTACTCTACACTCACTGCATGTTGCAAAAGTATGCTCTATGAGTATCTCTGCTCTATCAAAGGCTAAAAAAACGATATCAAGCTTGTCTGTCTTATGGATCGCATTTGGCTTGCATATATCACTACAGATACCACACGAGATACAGTGCAAAGGAGCAAAAAGAATCTTCGTCTCATCGCTGCTGTATGTCAATGCTTTGGTTGGACAAAACTGCACACACTCGCCACAATTATCACAGCTCTCATATGCGATCTGTTTATGAGAGATATTGGAGAGTTTGAAATCTATCAAAGAATGATCTTCTATCTTGGTGATAGCATATTTAAGTGAATTTTGAAAAATCGCTCTATATTGTGGGATATTTTTTTCTTTGTGTAAAAGTGTCGGCTCATCGGTAAATGCACTTTTTGTCTCTTTAAATATCTTTGTTATCGCACCTCTACGATCTAGCTCTTTTTTTGTATATTCATTTTGGATTAAATCAAAGCCAAAATGCTCTAAAAATACATTTGCCTGATTGATATTCTGCTCTATATCCGCTTGCATGTTACCTTGAGTATTTATGGGACAATCTTGGCACTCACTCATATCGCAAACAACGCTATTGCCTCGCAGTCTAAGCGAGAGAAGATGCTCTTCGTTGAAAACTTTTAGGCATGCAGATATCTCTTTACAAGAGAGTTTTACCTCTCCGTCATAGCCTTTTTTAATGACATAGGCATTAGGATCAAACGCCTCACTCTGAAACACTTCACTTGGGCACACACCAATGCACACACCGCAGTCTATACACTGCTCGCTCTCAAGTTCTACTCTTGATCGTCTATCAAGCAGTAATGCGCCCTGAGGACAGGCATCCAAACAGAGCCTACAATCATTATAGAGATATTCTACCCTCAAACATGACAGAGGCTCTAAAGTTACCTGGAATCTATTTTCAAAGGTCAACTTGACGCTCCGCTTCGAAACTTAGATCGCTAAAGTCTTCCAACATAAAATCGATACAAAAATCACAGATATCTCGATAGAAAGGATTGGCACTCATCTCTTTAAGTGCGATCAAAAATTGTGGCACCCATGAGAGCAGATGCGCTTTATAAAATTGTAACTGGGCTTGCTTTTCATCTTGCAAGATAAGGTTTTGCATAAACCCGAGCTCCATTCCTAAGTGATCCGGCACATAGAGATTTGATGTATCCATATTTACCTCATAACCATGCTGAAAATAGAACTGCATAACAGGATTTTGAAGCCCTACGAGTATCTCATTTTTAACATCTTGAACAGAAGATTCTATGGGGTGATTGTTCATCACAAAAAGCGAATGGTATTCGATATTAAGCTCTTCAAGAAGCGTATCTTCGTCTTTGCTTTGGATGTAAGAGAAAGCCTCTTCGCCTATCGTTTTGAGCAAAGCATCATCACCCCTTAAATCATTCAAAAGTTGTTTATCAATCTGCTCACTAAAGATGCGCGATAAAAATGCATAGATATATACTCTTGTTTTTTGATCCAAAGATACTCCTTGAGATTATTATAGCCTATCTTATTTATAGTTCTTGTTGCTCGTCATGCTGAACTTGTTTATCTTTCAGAATTTGCTTCGCTACATCAGCATCTAGCATCTAAATTTATAGACCCTGAAACAAGTTCAGGGCGACACAAAAAGAGCAGTGTCATTGCGAGGAGCGTACAACGAAGCATGTAGTGAAACGAAATCTCGCAGGACTTTAGTCCGAAGACAATCCAAAAAAATAGATCGCCGCGCTACGCTCGCGATGACAAAATACCTTAATGCTACTCGCTTAACACTTAACGCTATTTGATACTAAATCCAAAATCCTATATCCTCTTTACAAACACCCTTTGAAAAAGGATTTTTTAGGCGGTGGCGGGGCTTCGAAACTCGTTGCATAGATAGTATTTGAAGCCTCATCATAGCTTCCTTTTATTGTGACGGCATTTCTATTGATACTCGTCTCTAAAAATTCAGCGATATTGAACTCTTTTGAAGGCTTAATCTTATAGGCTTTCATATCATTATGAACATACAAAACAAGATTCATCTTCTCTTTGTCGCCAACCTCCCAATGCTTATAGCAGCCACCCTCGCCACAAACAATGCTCTCCATTCTACAATCACGGAACATCCCTTGCTCAGCACACCACTCGGTCGTCATAAAGCCTTCCATCGCAACCTCTTTTGTTTTCTCAGGCACCGCTTCACTCACCGACTCAGACACTTTTAGCGTATCTTTGCTTTCTGTTTTTTTCTCTTCACCGCATCCGACAAAAGCTATGGAAATTGCGATTGCAAATATCCATGCTATATTTTTTATCTTGTATTGTTTCATCATTTTTCTACCTCCGCTTTCAGGGTCTTAAGATAGGCTACAGCATCTGCTATACTCTTGTCATCACTCATCATAGGAGGCATAGTTGTTGTTCTCGTGCCGTTATCATCCGTGCTGTACCAGCTGAAATTTTTATGAGCATTTCTGTTATATCCCGGAACTACAACTGCGTTTGGCTCTTTGATTGACTCAGCAAGATATGCACTCGTCGAATATCCGCCGATATTATAGAGTGCCGGACCCATCGCAACGGGTGCAGCATTTTGATCACCAAATCTATGGCAACTTGCACACATCGCTTTGACCTGTGCCTCTCCTGCTTGTGCATCGCCTGTAGGCTCATTTGTAAGCTCATCTACAAGCGCGTCACCGCCTTTTTTTCCTTGAAGTTTGACAGCGATCCAGCTTGAGAGGTATTTGAGTCCGTCTCTTCCCATTTTATCACCATCCCACAGAGCAAACGAAGCAGGAATTGCTCCGGACTTAGAGATATCCACATATGCATCACTCATAGGTTTGGTAAATACAGCACTCCATTTCCCGCCTTTGTAGCTCATATCCATACCAAGCTTGCCATAGTCACTTCTTACTTGTGTCATCGAGCGGAACCCTTCTCCCACAAACACTTTATGATACTCTTTTTGCGCCAATGCATCTACCACACTGTCATACTTTTTAAGATCACTCCCAAAAGCATTCGTGTTACCTTTACTTACTTGATGCTCTATATCTTTGTTTGGCTCAAAGTGTTTCTCAACTGCCTTTTGAAGATAGATCAAAACTTCCCTATCTTTACTTCCCATTCCGATGTAGGGAAGTTTTTTAGGGTCATCAAATTTTTGAGCAAATTGCACAGCCACTCCATCACCGTAAGTATCTGAGCTATTTGGAAGCTGAACACTTTGTGTGCCATCATTCCAAGTTATCTTAAACGCCAACGAACTTGCATTGTAGAGTGCCGATATGTTCGCTGCTTTTGCCTTATTTTGTGCATTGAGCTCATTTGCTTTTTTATCATTGAGCTTGATAGTCGTTTGAGGATAGCACACTATCTCGCTTGGTTTTGCTTTTGACCAAATCGCATCATTTGGTTTTGTTTTACTCAAATCTATACTATTTGAAACTTGTATTGCCATAATTGCCGGCTCAGCAAAGAGTGAGCTCGTTGCAAAAAACATAAGTCCTAAAGTTAATTTTTTAATCATATCTATCCTTCTCATGCGTGCGCCTTAAAGTGTGTTATCTCTTTTGTATTTTTGCCGCTTGAATATCTCTCATCAATCGGAGCCAATAGGGACTTACCGCTCTCTTTAGCAAACTCTTGGTAGTAGTTATTATCGAGTCTAAACATATCTGAGTGATGATAAGCGATAAGGAGATCCATCAACTCACTCTCACCTGTTTTCGCTCTTTTTTCTTTCTCATCTTTGAGTGTTTTGATGGCTGCATGTACATCTTGACCAAAGAGTTTTTCAAGCTCCTCGATAGGAACTCTTTGACTTCCCTCGATCACTTTACCCTCAGCATCAAATTTTGCAGGCGCTTCTGTCGGTGGCACATAATAGACATTTGGTTGCGTACCGTAATCACTTCTTAAAGGAAGCGCAACTTTATATTTATGAACAAGTTTATGCACTTGGCTCTCTTCATCATCTAAAAACCCTACAAATCTTATACGACCGACACACTGTTGTGCGCAAGCCGGCGGTAACCCTTGCTCAATTCTCGGAAAGCAGAGGATACATTTTTCACTTTTTGATATCTTTGGATTAAAATATATCTTTTTATAAGGGCACCCTGCGATGCAGTATCGATACCCTTGGCATCTATCAAGATCGACGAGTACAACACCGTCTTGATCTCTTTTAAATATCGCATCTCTCGGACAAGCACTCAAGCAACCCGGGTTTGTACAGTGATTACAGATACGAGGGATGTAGAAGAAATAGTTATCGCTTGGAAAATTACCCACGCCTTCATCCTCATCCCAGTTTGGACCCCATGTCGGCTCACTATTTGGTCTGAGTCCTGCTTTCTCATTGCCTGCGGTATAATCAAAAGTTGCCAATGAATCGTAGCTATAATCCCAAGGCACACCGTAATCTGCTTCGATATTTGGGATGATTCCCTCTTGAAGATCACCTGCGGCATCAAAACCGCCACCAAGATCCATCCATTTCTTCGGATACCCTGTACCCGGATATGTTTCAACATTGTTCCAATACATATACTCTCTACCGTTTCTATTGGTCCATTGTGTCTTGCATGCAACCGTACAGGTCTGGCAACCGATACATTTATTTAGATCCATAACCATTGCTAATTGTCTTTTTGACATCTCTTCTCCTTATGCTTTCTCTATATTGACTGCGCCGTCATATGCGTATTGGTTACCGTCCCAAAGACCGCCGAACTTCAAATGTCCCCAACCGTCAGCCATCTCAAGCAAGTTGAGTGATGTAGGTACACACTCATTATGCCCGCGATTATATTTGTACATATACGGCTCCCAACCATGCTCCATGACAATGCCGTCAGGCGGACATGAGCTTGAAACTTTTGCCATTACGAAAAACTCACCCAAAGCATTATATATCTTCACTGTATCACCATCATTGATACTGAGTTTTTCAGCGACCAATCTATTGATCTGAGCATAAGGAACTCCCCTTTGGAGTCTTTGGAGCGTTCTGCTCGCTTTATAGTTCGAGTGGATCGACCATCTTGCATGCGGTGTCATCAGCGTAAACGGATACCTTTTTGGATCGATCGGTCTAATCCCCTGCATTGCCGTGTTCGTTTGCGCACCCATTTTAATATACATATCATGATCTACATAGAATGTTTGTCTCCCCGAGAGCGTCTCAAATCTTTCAAATTTATAGAGCATATTTTCAAATGTATTGTATGGTCTATCACTATAGAGTGGGGATACTTTTCCGGCTTTTTCATTGAGCTGCAAGAACCCGCCTGCTTTATACATCTTTTCAACTGTCCAGGGCTCATACTGCTCACACTTCTCAAGTGCCGCCTCAAGAGCCATCTTATCATCACCGAGATAAGGCTCCATATTTGACTCACTCTCTTCATCGGTATTTGTAAACTCTTTATAGGCAATGCTAAGATCATGAAAACCATCTCTTGCATAGCGTTTGTCATCTGCAACTTTTGCTTTTGATTTATTTTGCGGTTTATTGGCTATCTCTTCAAGCTTTTTAGCGATGAGTGCCATGATAGTCCACTCATCTTTGGCTTCACCGACCGGTTTCATATTGGCGATAGGTTGTGCAAGGTTTGTAAATCGATGATACCCCGGGGATGTTCTTAAGTCCCAAACTTCATAGTGTGATTTTGCAGGAAGCACCAAATCAGAGTAAACTGCCGTTTCACTCATCCTATAATCAACATAAGCAAAATATTTAATCTTTTTAAAGAACGCTTCTCTATAATCACTTCCTTTGTTTCTTCTAAATTTAGAATCAGCAACGACTAAACACACTTCGGGTTCCCACCAAGGCTTGACCACATTACCGTGCTCACTCTCATTATTTCCTTTTCCTTGCTTACCGAGTGCCAACATCTCTTCGATGATTTTCATATACTCATCTTTGCTCATGCCGTTTTGCGCTCTCTTGACATCCTCGTCTGAAAAATATTTATCAAATGTTTTCATCCCGTCGCCAAAAACAAACTCACCGACAAACCCTGAACCAAATCTTGGATTGTATTTGCCCGAGAAACCCGAAAGTGCACCAAGTCCACTAAGTTGGAACTCATTTTCTGTGTTGAGTCCTCCGTATGGTCCGAGGCGCCCTGTGAGTCCACAGATAGAAGCTATATTCCAGATAGACATGATACCGTTGAAGTATTTATTGAGTGAAAATCCTGTCGTGATAGAGACCACTTTAGGAAGGGCTATATCTTTTGCCAAGATTTTCACGGTATCAGGGTGCACGCCTGTAAGCTCTTTAGTATTTTCAGCAGAGTATGGTTCAATATTTATTTTTAACATCTCAAATACTGTCGTTACCGCCGCTTCACTTCCATCGGCGAGCTTCACTTTCCATTCGCCCTCAAGCTCCGGATCGATACCGAGCTCTTGAAGTCTGATTGATTTGTGCTCATCGCCTTCAGTTCCGGGCATGAGAGTTATCTTGCCCGTATTTTTATTCATTGAGTAGAACTGCTCTTCATATTTGATTTCATTCTCGCTATCTACTGCATGCTCAACATCGCTTCTTCTGAGTAATTTCTTTGTATCTTTTATGACCAAAAAAGGAAGATCGGTAAATATCTTCATAAAGCCCGGTTTATACATTTTCCCCTTGAGAATTTCATGGATCACAGAAGCAGCCAATATATTGTCGCTTCCTGCCTTGATAGGTATCCAAAGGTCGGCTGATTTCGCTGATCCGTTAAACTCGGGAGTAATAACGATCACTTTTGCCCCATTGTATTTCCCTTCCCAAACAAAATGTGCATCCGGAATTCTTGACACAGATGGGTTACCGCCCCAAAAGACTGCCGTATCGACACCGTACATAAAGTCATAAGTACATCCGACATTCCCCTCTCCGTAAGCAACGGCAGAGCCTGAAAACATATCACCAAGATAAGAGGCCGGATAGATACGATTTGCACCAAGCATTGTAGAGAGTCGGAGTGGTCCCCCTCTTCGCCCTTCAGTGAGGAGCCCTGTTCCTGCATGCACCATGAGTTTATCAGGACCCTTATTTGGGTCAGTCATCACATCAAATATCTTTTGCGCAACCTCTGTTGCAGCATCATCCCAACTGACTCTTTTCCATTTCCCTTCGCCTCTTTCGCCGACTCGTTTCATAGGATAGAGGATTCTATCTTTTTCATACATTATCTGAGAGTGTTGCACGCCCTTGTTGCAACCTCTTGGGTTAAAATCAGGAATTTTTGGGTTGATAGAAGGATATCTTGCTGATTGATTCTCCCTAGTAACGACACCATTATGTGACCATATCTCCCAAGCACAGTTTCCTTGACAGTTCACACAGTGATAAGCAAACCCCGTATCCTCTACTTTACCACGCGTAAAAGAGAACTCATCTCTATACATACTCTCGCTATAACTTGTATTTGGATAAGCCTCTTTGCCGTTCTCGATGCTCATCGGATTTGTCTTTGCAAAGAGAGCCCCCTGAGAAGCGACCATTGCTGCCGTCACACCCGAGAATCTTAAAAAATTTCTTCTTTTTTCGTTTGTCATATTTTTTGTCATAAATTGCTCCCTCACTTATCTTCTGATTGGTAGATTCATATCATTACCCCAAGCATCCCAGCTTCCTGTAAATACTTTTACATTTTCATAGCCAAGCAGTCTTAGTGCAGTTATTATATGTGAACTTCTGCCCGTACCTACTTGACAGTATGCATAGATAGTTTGGTCTTTTTTTATGCCTGCCTCGTCAAAAACCTTTTGCATTGCTTCATTGCTCTTAAAGCTTTTTCTGTTGTCCATGTCAGTGATATGACTCCACTCCAAAAATGTAGCGCCCGGGATATGTCCGCCTCTTGCGACATTATCCATCTTTCTCTCACCGATAATCTCATCCATACTTCTTGTATCAATGATTGCAAATTTGCTTGCTTTACCATTTTTCAAGATATCATCAACAGCTTTTTTCACCTCATCTTTTTCAGCAATATACTGTGTATCAAGGGCATTAAGGTCGATAGTATAATCGCTTGGCTCATGCTTTGGATCATCGCCTCTTTGCACTAAAAGTTTTGGCTCAAGCGCCTTCATCTGTGCACTAAGGTCATCATCTTGCTTTTTGAGTTCTGCTATTTTTGCTGCATCTTTCTCTAGTTTGATTTGTCCCTTAAGCTCTTTTCTTTGATTTTTAAGCTCATTAAATTTTATCTGATTAGGATCAATCGCTTGGATACCATTGAATCCTCCATTGAGAAGCTTGATATTTTTATGTCCAAAACTTTCAAAAAAACTATAAACGCCTGTCGCGTTTGGACCCCTGAAGTTATCATACGCAATTATAAGTTGGTCATTTCTAATCCCTTTGCTCCGTATATAGTTTTGGGCTTCCTCGGGGCAATTGTAAAGGGGTGCACAATGCATGTTCCCCATGATATCTGCATGATGCAAATGGTGCGCAAACATCTCCACTGAACCAACGATATGATTTATCGAATATATATCTGCTCCGTCACCTGATATAAATATCACATCTTTATCTCCGATAAGTTTTATGGCCTCTTCGGGTTCGATAAGTTGAACCTGCGAACCCCACAACATACTCAAACTGAGTATGGCGCCAACGGTCATCTTTAAAACTCTTTTCACAACCTTCTCCTTATAATTATAATAACCTCATCTTATAGCTAGAAATGCCTAGACTATGGGCTTTACACACCTCATTATAGAAATTGATTACTTAAAGAAAAATAAAAAAAAGTTATATTTAAAAATTCGTATAGATTTATTACAAAACTACACTGATTAAGTTAAATTCATCAATATTTTATATTTTATAAAAAAGTTTTTTTTACAATGTCACGAGAAAAAGTTAACTATCTACCCATATTTGATAAAAAAATAAGAACCCATCTAAGCTTAAACATACTATTATATAAAGATGATATATTTAGATTAATTATAAAAGTCGGAGTGCACTATGACAAAAAATGAAGCCTTAGAGCTTTTGGACGATACCGATATAGATATCCAAAAGGTACGAGATATTTTTGACGATTTTGTAGATGATATGGAAGTTGTCGGTATGGTTGCCATGAATACCTCGAGACGCACAAGCGTCTATGATCCACAGAAAAACAAGAGTGAAACACTTATCTCACTCTTGTGTGATCTTAGTAAAAGCGAAGATATGGGGAGTAGATGGGCAGTTGCTAAGAACCATTTGACGCCTCCTAGTGTACTCGAGCACTTAGCAAGTGATTCTATCAACCTTGTGCGTGCTCTTGTTGCAACGAACCCAAATACACCACCCCATATACTCAACACTCTATTTTCTGATGAAAAGATTGTTAGAGATGGGCTTTCCGGCAACCCAAATACGCCGGCTAAAATCCTAAAAGTACTCTCTAGCGATAGAGACAAGATGGTTCGTCTCAGGATTGCCGAGAACAGATCAGCCCCAAAAGATCTCCTTGCATCAATGGTTGATGATGAAGATAAAGATGTCGCAAAAGCAGCCGAAATAAAACTAAAAGAGGCTCTATGAAACCAACAACGCCGAACTGCATTTAACATGACTAATAGTGTCATCCTGAACTTACGCGTTTTGTCACCCCGAACTCACACGCTTTGTCATCCTGAACTTGTTTCAGGATCTCAAGAAAGATTCCGAAATAAATTCGGAATGACAGAAAGTTACATCCAAAAATTACGCGCTTTGTCATCCTGAACTTGTTTCAGGATCTAAAAACTCAAAAAGGAGAAAAGATGCGACACATAGATAGACAAAATGATTATGAAAGCTTAGAGAAGCAACTGCTTTCACTTTTCCACAGCGGGGTGTATATCTCCTCTTATGATATCGTTACCATAGGAGAAAAGATAGGCTATAAACTTCCACTCAAAGAGAGAGATATTCTCCTGCGAAGAGTGATTGGTGATGCAAAAAAAGATGCAAAGCTCAAAGAGTTGCTTGAACACTTTGGAGTTCTCATCGAAAAAAGAGCAAAAAAATATAGAATATTAGGCGATGAGCACCCTTATGCAAGAGAAGTGATTAGCTCTTGGCTACACAAGGCAAAGAGCACAAATCTTTTGCTTAAAAGAGAGATTATGAAGGCTGATGATGAGCATAGAGAGAATTAAAAAACAATTAGAAAGCATCAACTACACCGGATTAGATCGCGATATCGTCTCTTTAGGACTCATTAAAGATATCAAGATCAAAGATGAAACTCTGTTTCTAGAGCTTATCTCAAGCAACGAGAGCATTTTTGGCTCCATAGAAGAGCAGATTAGGATGCTTTTCAAAGATGATTTCAAAAAGATAGAAGTAACCTTTTTGGCATCCAAGCAAACCTCTACCAATTACGGGAACACTCAATCTCCAAATAATCGCGCACCTTATGCAAAACATATCATAGCTGTCACAAGCGGCAAAGGAGGCGTAGGTAAAAGTACTGTGAGTGTGAACCTTGCTGTCTCTCTAGCACAGATGGGATTTAGTGTTGGTCTGCTTGATGCAGATGTCTATGGGCCAAATATCCCAAGGATGCTTGGCATCACTCAAGAGAAGCTTCAATGGGGTGAAAATGACAAGATGATACCAAGTGAAAATTACGGCATTAAAGTTATGAGTGTAGGGCTTACAACCCCAAGCAACGATACACCGCTTGTTTGGAGAAGCTCTGTGGCTGTGTCTGCATTGATCCAATTTTTAGAGGATGTGAGCTGGGGCGAGCTTGATTTCCTCGTTATCGATATGCCTCCGGGAACAGGTGATATACAGCTCACCATGGCGCAAGAACTCCCGATAACAAGTAGCGTGATTGTCACAACTCCACAACAGGTCTCTTGTGATGATGTCAGTAGAGCTATCATGATGTTCAAAGATATCAAAGTGCCCATAGGCGGCATCGTTGAAAATATGAGCACCTTTATAGCGCCTGATACTAAAAAAGAGTATGCTATCTTCGGAAATGGGGGTGCGCAAAATCTTTGTGATACTTACGACATAAAACTACTTGGGAAAATACCTCTCACGATGGATATACGAGAGACTTCTGATGCAGGCAGACCTGCTGTGGCTACAGATGATGCGATTCAAAAGGGATATTATAGGGAGATAACGAAGAATCTCTTAGTCCAAATGGGCATTTTGTAAAATAATTAAAAATGTGTAGGTGGAGTATTTTGTGTAGGGTGTGTTTGCCAACACACCTTTTTAAGCATAATGTAATGGAGTGTTTTGCGTAGGGTGTGTTTGCTAACACACCTTTTTAAGCATAATGTAATGGAGTGTTTTGCGTAGGGTGTGTTTGCCAACACACCTTTTTAAGCATAATGTAATAGTGGTGGGTTAGCAAACCCACCCTACTCAGAGAAAAAATACTAAAATTTATATCTCACATAAAATCTTATATCTTGTGCCTTATCAACAACCATATCGCCCATACCAAATGCTATTGCTTGCTCCATAGTCAAAGGCACGCCATCGGCACCGAAGAAGTTATTACTTCCTGTATAGTCATAGTCTATATATGTATAACGAACCTGTGCGCTCAAAGCATCTGTGATTTGGTGTGTATAGTAAGCTTCCCATGCATCACCTCTAGCAGCAAGCTTTGATCCGACCATTGTATCCTCGCCATAATCAAACGGTCTCCAATACTGACTACCATGGTTATATTCGAGCCCAAATGTTCCTTTTTCAAGCACCGGGAGGTTAACACCTAGCCAATAAGAGTATCCTGTTTTTGCTTCGCCGGCATTAGCACCTACAACACCCATAGGAGTAGGCATACCAAGCATATACTCCCCTGCTTTTGGAGCTGTTCTACTCATCGCAAGAGAACCAAATAGTTTCACATCCGAGAGATAACCAAAATCTCCAAACCCATTAACAAGCACGGAGACAGCAGCGCCGTACATATCGCCGGCTTGACTCATAACGCTTGGGTTCGTTGCAGAATCACCATCAAGAAGAAGTCCCATCTGTGATGCATCATATCCCGGGAGATCCCAGGATTTAAATGCTGTTGTCTTAACGACATATTGACCGTTATCAAACGGCGTAAAGATAAACCCTGCAAGTCTGATATCATCGATATCATTCTCATCATCAGTATAACTTGTTGAACTTGAAAACATTGGATTGGCATTTGTTGAGCCTTGTCCTAAACAGAGTTTGAAGTGCATTCCGGGGATTCCTGTCACTTTGCCGAGATTGATTCCCGCGCTTGCACCGTCAAACTCAACATTTATGATATGCCCGAGTGGCGATTGAACATCGTCATCATCTCTAAGATTAACCAAGAAGCCGTTTGTTGAAGGTCTTCTTCCCACAGAGAGTGTCCAAGGCATATCAGCACCGAATGCCGTATCTCCCATATAGAGCCAATAGGCTTGTCTCACTTTGAGTCCATTATCTGTCAAAGATTCATTTGTTACCCAATCAAATGTATCCATACCCCAACCACGAGGATATGCTCCACTACCATTGCCTCCAAAATCCGCACCAAATGCTTTATTGTAAGAAAGTTGACCTTTAAAGATGTTATGACTATCAGGTGCATATGCCATATTGAGCCACAATCGAGAACTCATCAAAGAGTCATTACTCTTCTTGCTGCCATCAGCCATTTTATAATTTAGCCCATCTACTGATGTTCTAAAATCAACACTCCATTTTATATTATCATTACCGGCCATAGATTTAACTTCGCTCAAACCCTTTTTGAGTTTTGTTATTTCTTTACCGACCTTTGCATCGCCACCACCGGATTTAAGCGCTGCCACCTCTTTTTTAAGTGCATCTATCTCTGCTTTAAGTGCAGCAAGATCACTTTCCGTTGAACCAAATGCCATGGCTGTTGCCGCGACTAATGATAAAGCTATAATCTTTTTCATATTTTATCCTCCCACTTATCTTTTATTATTAGTTTTCATTATAAGATTAGGATAGAAAGACTGTTATAAAACTTAAAATAGGAAAATTTAAATTATTTTGTGAGAATGTTAATGTGATATTATAATTATTATAAGAGGAGAGAAGAACTTTTGCTCTTCTCTATGGTTTTAGCAGCTTGGCACATTTCCTGAATCAGATGCATACTCATAAGAGAAATCATAAAGATATTCACTCCAAGCATCTTTGTAAGAGTCACTTATCGCAGGACAGATTGCTTTTACTTCATCAGCAAATTTACCGGCAGTGTTGATCTCTTCCCACTCATCTTGTGTATGACTAGCAGCAAATTTAGCGCCACTGAAACCACAAACATCTTTCATATATTTACTATAGAGTTTTTGACCTTTAGCAGCATCTGCACTGAGTGTTGTTGTCATCATCGCAAAGCCAAAAAGAGCAGCTATAGCAAGTTTTGTTATTTTTTTCATCCATTATCCTTTTGTTGAGATGGAGCATTGTATCATAACAATTGTGATATTTTTGTGATATTTTGTTAAAAAAT
>JACDJA010000663.1_pt1 | contig 36794 bp, 29 predicted proteins | sample 7449241 | NCBI WGS metagenome assembly JACDJA01 (sample SAMN14253289, study PRJNA609438) | sludge metagenome | isolation source: initial anaerobic sludge | collected 2018-12-20 | reverse complement strand
TTTACCCGGCTGATAGGGTTGGATTGCCCGGATATATTCCGGTGCCAGTTCAAAAAGGTTCATAACATTCAGGAATTAATTAATTTACGCTGCAGGATAAGAGCCGAAAACCTTCAGAAAGGTTGCATTGTCGCGCAGCATCTGAAGTGCCCTGGCTACGTTTTCATCTTCCTGATGCCCTTCAATATCCGTAAAGAAAACATATTCCCACAGACTGGCGCGTGAAGGGCGCGATTCCAGACGCGTCATACTGACACAATGTTGTGCAAAGGGCGCCAGAAGCTCATGGACTGAACCAGGTCGATTATGCGTGGCCATGGCCAGTGAGGTTTTATCTTTTCCGGAGGGCGCCACTTCCTGCATACCTACCACCAGAAATCGTGTCGTATTATTCGGACTATCCTCGATATTGGTGGCACAGATCTTCAGTCCGAATACTTCAGCAGCTTTCTTCCCGGCAATCGCAGCGGCGCTGCTATCTGCTGCAACCTGACGGGCAGCATCTGCATTGCTGGCAGCATTGATACGATCAGCGGCAGTCAGATTTTCATTGAGCCATGCCTGACATTGTGCAAATGATTGCGGATGTGAATAAACTCTTCGAATAGAAGCCAGATCGGCGTGCTGTGCCATCAGGCACTGATGGATGGGCAGCTGAAGTTCGCCACATATCTTCAAGGGCGTCAGTAACAACAAGTCCATTGTTCTGCCGACTGCCCCCTCAGTCGAATTTTCGACTGGTACAACACCGTAATTAGCTGCACCGGATTCAACCTTGCGAAAAATATCGTCAATTGAACTGCAGGGTATTGAGGTAACCGCGCTGCCAAAACGTTTGGTCACTGCTTCTTCCGAGAATGTACCCTGTGGCCCAAGATAAGCAACAACTAAAGGCTCTTCCAGTGCACGACAGATTGATATGACTTCGGTAAACAAATGCACGATATGCTCATCTCGTAATGGCCCCGAATTTGCTTGCTGCAAACGAGAAAAGATTTGTGACTCACGCTCAGGGCGATAAGCCGTGCCGGATTTCTGTCGACCAATCTGTTGCGCAAGCCGTGCACGGGTATTAATCAATCGGAGCAATTCATCGTCGATTGCATCGATTTCATTGCGCAGTTGTGTAAGCTGTTCCGTCATCAATAGGGATTTAATAAGATTGCGGCTGGATTTTCTGCTTTACACTCGTTCAGGCTCGGAAGGTACTGAAACAGGCAGATAACGAACCATTAACACACCCGTAATCTGGGCAATTGCATTAATGATTTCCGGCGGAACAGCCCTGTCAGTATCGACCAGTGTATAAGCCATTTCCCCACGGGATTTATTGATCATATTATGAATATTTAGGCCGATATCCGCCATGCGGGTTGATATTTGCCCCAGCAGATTAGGGACATTGGCATTAGCCACAGCAACCCGGAACGGAGTTCCACGCTCCATGACAACATCCGGAAAATTGACGGTATAACTGATATTACCGTGAGCTATATAATCCATGATCTGGTCAGCAATCATCATGGCGCAATTTTCCTCCGCTTCATGCGTAGAGGCGCCCAGGTGAGGTAAGGTGATAACTGCTGGTTGCTGCTTCAATTTCTGATCAGGAAAATCACAAACATAATTTTTGATAATTCCACTCTTGATACCAGCCAGTACAGCATCTTCATCAACGATGGCATTACGCGAAAAATTAAGCAGAATTGTATTTTTCTGCATATGAGATATCAGTGGGCCGTTGATCAGATGCCGAGTAGATTCATTAAGCGGCACATGTAATGAAATAAAATTGCTGCGGCGCACCAAATCTTCAATCTGATTAGCTCTTTGTACTTCTGCAGACAAGCTCCATGCTGAATCGATCGTGATTTTCGGGTCATAGCCCAACACCTTCATCCCGAGTTTGATTGCAGCATCCGCCACAGGTCGCCCGATCTTGCCAAGGCCAATAACACCCAATGTCCGCCCTGGCAGCTCCAGTCCGGAAAACTGTTTTTTACCTGCTTCAACCTGCAAATGAAAGGATTGATCATCTCCTTCCAGCGCTTCAACAAAACGCAAAGCCGGTATCAGATTACGCGATGCCATTAACATCCCTGCCAGCACGAGTTCCTTGACTGCATTAGCATTAGCCCCAGGTGTATTAAAAACCGGAATACCGCGTGCACTCATCTGGTTGACGGGAATATTGTTTGTTCCAGCACCGGCACGACCGATTGCAATCACACTTACGGGTATGTCCATATCGTGCATGTTATGGGAACGCACCAGTATCACATCAGGATCGGAAATATCACTACTGATCTGAAAAATATTGGCAGGTAAACGCTTGAGTCCGACCGAAGCAATCGAGTTTAGCGTAAGAACTTTGCAGATTTTATGAATATCTTCAGACATGGTTTTTCTCAAATTCCCGCATGAATGTCGCCAGTGTCTGCACCCCTTCCAATGGCATGGCATTATAGATTGAAGCACGCATGCCACCGACTGATCGGTGCCCTTTCAACTGAAGCAATCCATGTGCCTGCGCCTGTTTCAGGAATACCTCATCAAGACTGGAATCACTTAGTGTGAATGGAATATTCATCCTCGATCGATCTAATCGGTTGACCGGACAATGGTAGAAACTACTGGCATCAATCAGATCATAGATCAGTTTAGCCTTGGCGATATTACGCTGTTCGATCGCAACCAATCCACCCTGTTTTTTTAACCATTCCATGACCAGCCCCATGATGTAAATGGCATAAGTGGGCGGTGTATTGTACATTGAGGCCTGATCCGCATGCGTTTTGTAGCGGTACATGGTGGGAGTCCGGGGAAGCGGCGGAATAGCCAGCAAATCTTCTCGGATAATCACGATCACCAGCCCGGCCGGGCCCACATTTTTCTGTGCTCCGGCGTAAATCAACCCGAATTTACTGACATCAAATGGCCGCGACAGGAAATTGGACGACATATCAGCGACCAAGGGAATATTGCCATTGCCACCAGGGGCCACAGATAAATCAGGCGTCCACTGGAATTCAACTCCACCGATCGTTTCGTTGGGCGTATAGTGCACATAGGCTGTATCAGATGAAATATGCCATTGTTCCAGCGGGGGAACGGAGTTGAAGCCATCTTGTTCCGATGATGCAGTGATATGAACAGAGCAGTATTGACCCGCCTCAGAGGCGGCTTTTTTTGACCATTGGCCGGTATGAACATAATCTGCTTGAGTATTTCCTTCAAGCAGATTCATCGGCACCACGGCAAACTGACTGGACGCCCCTCCCTGAAGAAAGAGTACTTTGTAGTTAGCGGGAATATTCGCCAACTCACGCAAATCGGATTCGGCTTTATCTACTATGGACATGAATTCTTTCCCGCGATGACTCATCTCCATGACCGACATGCCACTACCATGCCAGTCCAGCATTTCCTCGCGAGCCTGTTCCAATACTTCCTCCGGCAAAACAGCCGGTCCTGCACTGAAATTGTATATTTTCCTCATTGTGTCACCGGGTTGAATTAGTTCTCATCCGTTTCAACGATTCTTTCCAGTCCAGCAAGTTTCTCGCCGGCATCCAGATTAATCAGTATAACCCCCTGAGTTGCCCGGCCCATTTCACGAATTTCACTGACACGAGTACGAATCATGACACCTCCAGTGGTAATTAACATGATTTCATCATTGGGTTCAACGAGTTGCGCAGCGACAACTTTACCATTACGTTTATTGGTATTGATCGCGATCATACCCTGAGTACCTCGGTTATGCCGGGTATATTCAGTAATGGAGGTGCGTTTTCCATAACCATTCTCAGTTGCGGTCAATACTGTCATATTTTCACTATCTGCAACCAGCAGAGAGATAACTTTTTGTTCTGCCCCAAGCTTCATGCCCCTGACCCCGCGCGCATTACGTCCGGTCGGGCGCACATCATTTTCATCGAAACGCATTGCCTTGCCTGCATCAGAAAAAAGCATGACGTCATGCTTGCCTTCGGTAAGCGCAACACCAATCAGATAATCCCCTTCATCCAGAGCGACCGCAATGATCCCATTGGTCCGTGGCCGGGAAAACTCTGATAACGGTGTTTTCTTGACTGTACCACCAGCAGTTGCCATAAATACGTAGCGGGTATCATCAAATGACTTGACCGGCAGAACAGCATTGATCTTTTCATGCTGTTCCAATGGGACAAGGTTATTAATGGGCCTGCCGCGGGAAGTACGGCTGCCTTGCGGCACGTTGTATACCTTTATCCAGTAAACCCGCCCGAGGCTGGAGAAACACAGGATAAAATCATGGGTATTGGCAATAAACAGATTATCAATGAAATCATCCTCGCGAGTAGTAATCGCTTGCTTACCACGTCCTCCACGTTTCTGTGCCTGGTAATCGTCAAGCAACTGAGATTTAATGTAGCCTGCGTGTGACAGAGTCACTACCATATCAGTGGGTGTAATCAGATCTTCCGTACTTAAATCTTGTGCATCGATCACTACCTCACTGCGCCTGGGATCGCCGAACTGCCCTTTGATAGCCGTCAATTCTTCAATAATAATAGCAGTGATACGTTCTGAATTTGCCAACATATTGAGGAGGTCCCGAATTTTATCCAGTATCTCTTTATACTCGGAGACAATTTTTTCCTGCTCCAGTCCGGTAAGACGTTGCAACCTGAGATCAAGAATCGCCTGGGCTTGCGCATCGGATAAGCGATATTCCTGGTTTGACATCCCGAACCCGGTTGCCAGTGTTTCAGGACGAAATGCGGCTGCATCAATCATTGCACGGCGGAGCATTTCTTCAACCAGGGATGACCGCCATGTTCTGGCCATCAATCCTCTTTTAGCTTCAGCCGGAGTCGGGGCTGCCTTGATCAAGGCAATAATCTCATCGACGTTAGATAACGCGACTGCCAATCCTTCCAGTAAATGGCCACGTTCCCGCGCTTTCCTGAGTTCAAATACGGTGCGCCGTGTTATAACTTCGCGACGATGACGTAGGAAATAATCCAGCATCTGCTTCAGATTGAGCAAACGCGGCTGTCCATCGACCAGCGCCACCATATTTATGCCAAATGTATCCTGCATCTGCGTCTCTTTGTACAGATTGTTCAGGATAACCTCAGGTACCTCTCCACGCTTGAGTTCAATGACCACGCGCATACCGGATTTATCCGATTCATCGCGCAAATCTGAAATACCCTCTATCCTTTTATCTCTTACCAGCTCTCCGATACGTACCAATAGATTGGCCTTGTTCACCTGATAAGGTAATTCATCGATAATGATACTGTGGCGATTTCCTTTATCGAGCTCTTCAAAATGCGTTCGGGCACGCATAATGACGCGCCCTCTTCCAGTCTGGTATCCATCCTTGATACCAGATATACCGTAAATGATGCCGGCAGTTGGAAAATCGGGGGCCGGAATACAAGCCATCAACCCAGTGATATCGATATCTGGATCACTTAGCAACAGCAAGCAAGCATCAATCACTTCGCTGATATTATGAGGCGGGATGTTGGTTGCCATACCCACCGCAATACCGGATGAACCATTAATCAGCAAGTTGGGTATTTTTGCCGGTAGAATCAATGGCTCCTGTTCGGAGCCATCATAGTTGGGGCCAAAATCAACAGTACTTTTATCCAGGTCGGCCAGCAACTCATGGGCAATGCGCGACATTCTGATTTCGGTGTAGCGCATAGCTGCTGCATTATCGCCATCAATCGAGCCAAAATTACCCTGCCCGTCTATCAGCATGTAACGCAGAGAAAAAGGTTGTGCCATACGCACGATCGTGTCATAGACAGCTGTATCACCATGCGGGTGATACTTACCAATCACATCACCAACGATACGTGCGGATTTTTTATATGGCCGGTTCCAATCATTGGATAGTTCATGCATGGCGTAAAGCACACGCCGGTGTACCGGTTTCAACCCATCACGCACATCAGGCAAGGCTCGTCCTACGATAACGCTCATCGCATAATCGAGGTAAGAGCGCTTCATCTCATCCTCAAGACTGACGGGCAATGTTTCCTTTGCGAATTGTTCCATGTATAAACTACTTTAGTGGTGAAATATTCAGGTTATACCCATACGGGCAAAGCAATTGCTGCGCAAGAATTACTGATGGCTCTGCTCAATATAAGCAGTTTTTTGTTCCAGCATATCAATCAGGGCGGCGATACCATTTTTTTGCAACACGGCGTTGTATTCAGCCCGTTTCAAGGCCAGATCGCTAACTCCATCAACTACAATATTGATAATGCGCCAGCCTTCACTGGTCTTGTCCATCACATAATCAAAATTAACAGGATTACCATCGGTACGAATGAGTTGGCTGCGAACCAGTATCCGTCCTCGCGGAAGCTGTGTCCGTTCAACAATTTTGAACTGCTCGCCATCATACTGGCTAAACCGGTCTGCGTAGGTCGCAATGCTGTTTTCCTGAAATGCCTGGCTAATAGCCTGCTGCTGATCAGAGTTGAGTTTTGCCCAGTGCGCGCCCAGCACAGAACGGATAATTGCTGCAAGATCATGTGTCTGTTGAATGATGGGGGTAAGAAGCTTCAGGCGACCGCTATAGCCAATTTTCTGGCCCTGTTGCATAGCCTGGATCAAACCATTCTGCAGAGTAATCACCACCTCGGTACCATCGCTTTTAGATGACTCTGCCTGCAATCCAGCAGCAGTCATCACCAGCATGGCAACCACCAATAGCTTAAATACTCTGTTAGTTGTGTTCAGAAGCTTCATAGCGTCGATTTTTCCAGTGAGCCCGTATTCCTCGCCAGTATCTGAACGCAGATGTCCAGGTCATCAGCAGGTATAGCGTGCCAGTTACAGGCAATGCGACACCCCAGAGTAGCGAGCTTCGATAAAATCTGAGTACGGGTGTATAAACAATCAGCATGGCCAGCCAGGTAAGCACACTGCTGGCCACAAAAATCTTATCCGCATAAATAATCGCAGACAATGGCGCGCACCAGAACATACTGGTCATGATCAACGTACACAGAAACAGCAGCAACAATGAATAATGCAGTTGCGTAAATGCAGTACGGGCAACGGTGTTCCAGATGGCAGCGAGACTGTCATAGCCTCGATGACTTTGAACAGCATGACTAAGTCCGATCCAGGTTTTAAAACCGGCCTGTTTAACCAAAGCGGCCAGCGTACAGTCATCAATTAGCGCATTGTGAATACTGGTAAAAGCATTAATAGATTTCAGCACACTGGTTTTGACCAGAATGCACCCGCCCGCAGCAGCAGCCATACGGGACTCTGGTTTATTAGATAGCCTAAATGGATATAACAGTTTGAAGAAAAATATAAAAGCTGGCACCAGCAGGTGTTCGGAGAAACGCTTGACTGGCAGCTCAGCCATTAACGACACTAGCGATAAATTTTCCTGATGCGCCTTATTTAACAAAGCCTCCAAAATACCAGGTGACAAGCTGATATCTGCATCCAGCAACAAAGTATACTGCGTACGCACCTGCTGCAGCCCCTGATCCAACGCCCATAACTTTCCACTCCAGTTTTTAGGCGGGGTTGTACCAGAGATAATCTCTATCCCTGGTCTCTTCGCCAGGGTTGCAGTACGATCTTCCGATTGATCATCAATTACAATAATCCGCAAATCCTCACCTTGAGCTTGAAGCTTGCTCAGAGTCTGATCGATAAACTGTGCTTCGTTACGTGCAGGAATCAGAACTGTGACATCGCTGAAGAACCGATTTACTTCTACACCAATTGAAGGTTCGAGCTGTTCCCGAACACTCCAGGCCCGCCACGGAGCCAGCAGGATAGCCCACCAGCAAAATACGCCTGCCAAAGTCATATACATTATCAATGTAATCATGACTTCCGATAAGCGGGAATACGACTTTTCTCAGGCCAGGAAAAAATATTAATTATCCGGACCGGACGAATGATCTGGTGCCGGCGCAATGGTCTTATGTTCAACAGTTACTGACACGGGAAAGGGTTTCCGTTTATTTGTATCATGCTGCGATCCATTGTTTGTTTGCAGCGGATCCAGCGCCATGGGTCCCTCTACACGCGGGCCGCGCATGCTGACTCGTAATGCCTTAAAAGGATGAGCAAAAGTATCGTTAATGGCAGTAGGCTCAAACCCGCAATGCGCCATGCAATTTGCACACTTAGGGTTATTCCCAACACCATACCGATCCCAATCGGTCTCTTCCATCAATTCCCGGAAGTTTGCTGCATAGCCTTCATCCACCAGCAGGTAACAAGGCCTTTGCCAACCAAATAAGTTGCGTGTGGGATTTCCCCACGGAGTACATTGGTAGTTTTGATTGCCGGCGAGAAAATCCAAGTACAGGCTGGAATGATTGAATCTCCAGGGGGTCTTGCGCTTTTTTCCAATCTGGAAAATCGAACGGAACAGCCGTTTGCTTACCGACCTTTGTAGAAACACATCCTGCCGTGGTGCGTGCTCATAGCTGAACCCAGGGGATACATTAATTCCTTCAACACCAAGTTCTGTTGCGGTATCAAAAAACGCGGCCACTTCCTCAGCTGTTTCGCTCTGAAACAAGGTGCAGTTGACAGTCACCCTAAAACCTCGCTGAAGCGCCTGCTCAATCACCGGAATAACCTTGTCATACACTCCCTCTCTACATACCGACGCATCATGCCGCTCCCGGTTTCCATCAAGATGAATGGAGAATGTCAGATAGGGAGAAGGCTGATAGTCGTCCATACGAGCGTCTAATAGCAGTGCATTGGTGCAAAGATATACGAATTTTTTACGTTGAATGATGCCTTGCACAATTTGCGGCATTTCCTTGTGGATAAGCGGCTCACCCCCTGCAATGGAAACAACTGGCGCTCCACATTCATCTACGGCATGCAAACACTCATCCACACTTAGACGACGACGTAACGTTTCTTCCGGGTAATCAATCTTGCCACAACCCGCACAAGCCAGGTTACACTGAAATAACGGCTCAAGCATCAGCACCAGCGGATACCGCTTATTACCCCGGAGTTTTTGTTTCAGTATATAACTGCCTACCCGGTATTGCTGCAAAAGAGGAACACTCATTATTAAATTTTCTCCATTTTTTTATACCAGCCAATGTCTTGATTTTTTGCCCGTTAAGAATCTTGTGCAACCATCCAGTCTTTCCGGATAGAAGAATATTATCTCCATCAAGCTGACGCCAAGAAAAATCCAAGAGTTGCCGGATCAGGATACGTTGACACCATCTTTATCCATTCAAAAAACGCAACCCCAAGCATATCCTCATAAAACCATGAATGGCGGAAGAGGTGGGATTCGAACCCACGAACAGTTTCCTGTTGCTGGTTTTCAAGACCAGTGCCTTCAACCACTCGGCCACTCTTCCCTGGATGACAGACTGCAGAAATTAAGAAGCGGGATAATACCCTCCAATTAATTATTTTACCACGACCTTCATCTTAAAATCCGGCTGACAACCAGGAAGCCCAAGAGAAATTGCATCCTGTATTGTGAACTGACCAGTCTTAAGAGATAATGGCCTCTTTTGCCGGTTTTTGTTGGTCATCATGTGGTGCATCACATTGCGGGCGGCAGTTTCAGTTTTTGAATAATCGAGGACGAGAGCAAATGAAGGAAGCATTCAACGACTTTGGTGCACCAGTATTCAATAATTTGACCAGTGCAATTCGCGCATTGGCCATGGATGCAGTCCAGAAAGCCAATTCCGGTCACCCGGGCATGCCAATGGGTATGGCAGAAATTGCAGAAGTGTTATGGATTCACCACATGCGCCACAATCCGGCAAACCCCGAGTGGGCAGACCGTGATCGTTTTGTATTATCAAACGGGCATGGCTCCATGCTGATATATGCGCTGCTCCACCTCACTGGTTATGATCTGTCCATTGAAGATATAAAAAATTTCCGGCAGCTTCATTCAAAAACTCCCGGACATCCTGAGTATGGTTATACCCCAGGCGTTGAAACTACAACAGGGCCGCTGGGGCAAGGCCTTACCAATGCTGTCGGTATGGCACTGGCCGAAAAAATTCTGGCGGAAGAATTCAACCGGCCTTATTTCCCGATCATGGATCATCACACCTATGTATTTCTGGGGGACGGTTGCCTGATGGAAGGCATTTCACATGAGGCTTGTTCGCTGGCAGGAACACTGCAATTAGGCAAGCTAATTTGCTTTTATGATGATAACGGCATCTCAATTGACGGGCATGTCGAAGGATGGTTTACAGACAACACTCCGAAACGTTTCGAATCTTATGGCTGGCATGTTGTTCCAAATGTTAATGGGCACGACCCCGTGGCAATACAAGCAGCCATTGAAACAGCCAAGAAAGTACAGGACAAGCCCACACTGATCTGCTGCAAAACAGTAATCGGGATGGGTTCACCCAATAAGGCCAACACCAGCTCCATTCACGGAGCGGCACTCGGAAAAGATGAAATTGCTGCTGCCCGTCCTCATATTGGCTGGAATTATCTGCCGTTTGAAATTCCACAAGAAGTTTATGATGCATGGGATGCCCGTACCAAAGGCCAGGCGTTGGAGTCCGCCTGGAACACCATGTTCGCGGAATACAGCAAAAAATACCCTGCCGAAGCTGTCGAATTTACTCGCAGAATGGCCGGTGAGTTACCTATCAAATGGGTTGATCATGTTGAGGGAATTATCAGTCAGATTAACGCCAGAGAAGAAAGTATCGCTACCAGAAAAGCATCACAAAATTCAATTGAGGCGCTAGCGCCGGTACTGCCCGAGCTGATCGGTGGATCAGCCGATCTCACTGGCTCCAATCTCACCATGTGGTCAGGATCCAAAGTAACCAGCGGCAATACTACTGGAAATTATATTCACTACGGTGTACGGGAATTCGGTATGAGTGCAATCATGAACGGCCTGTCACTGCATGGCGGAATTATCCCCTACGGTGGAACCTTCCTGATGTTTTCAGAATATGCCAGAAATGCCTTACGTATGGCAGCATTAATGAAAATTCGCAATATTTTTGTATTTACCCATGATTCAATCGGGCTGGGTGAGGATGGACCAACTCATCAACCGGTTGAACAAACCGCCACATTACGCATGGCCCCCAATATGGATGTATGGCGCCCATGTGATACAGTTGAATCTATCGTTTCATGGGTGGCTGCTATAGAACGCAGAGAAGGCCCCACGTCTCTCATATTCAGCCGCCAGAATCTGCCTTTCCAGAAACGAGATGCAGCAACGATCAGCCTGATTAAGAAAGGAGGATACATTCTTTCTGAAGCAGCAAATGGAAACCCGCGAGTAATTATCATAGCAACTGGCTCAGAAGTTGGACTTGCAATGGGCGCACAGAAGGTTCTAGCTGAAAACGGTGTTGCAGTACGTGTTGTATCAATGCCCTGTACCAATATTTTTGATAAACAGGATCTGGCGTACCGGGATAGTGTCTTGCCAAAGGGAATTAGACGCGTGGCTGTAGAGGCCGGTGTAACCGATTTCTGGCGTAAATACGTCGGACTTGAAGGAGAAGTGGTTGGAATCGATAAATTCGGTGAATCAGCTCCTGCAGAAGAATTATTCGAATATTTTGGCTTTACTGTTGAAAATGTCGTAAACGCGGTAAAAAGAATTATATAAACGCGGAAAGTTCTTTTCTTGTCTGCAAAACAGGTTTTTAGTAAAAAATACGGAGATAAAGGGATGGCAATTAGAGTTGGCATTAATGGTTTTGGTCGTATCGGACGGATGGTTTTTCGTGCTTCTATAGAAGAGTTTGATGACATAGAAGTTGTCGCAATCAACGATTTACTGGAACCGGATTATCTCGCCTATATGTTATTACATGATTCCGTTCATGGTCGTTTCAAAGGAGATGTATCTGTTGACGGTAATAATTTGATAGTTAATGGCAAGAAAATTCGCTTAACTGCCACCAAGGATCCAGAAGAACTGAACTGGGGTGAAGTCAAGGTTGATGTCGTGGTGGAATCCACCGGATTGTTCCTGACCAAAGAACTCTGTGAAAAACATATCAAGGCAGGCGCTCCTAAAGTCGTCATGACTGCGCCATCCAAGGATGATACGCCAATGTATGTTTATGGTGTCAACGATAAAACATATCAGGGTGAAGCAATCATTTCCAATGCATCATGTACTACCAACTGCCTGGCCCCGATCGCAAAAGTATTGAATGATACTTGGGGTATCAAGCGTGGTTTGATGACGACTGTTCATGCTGCCACGGCAACACAAAAAACAGTTGATGGCCCTTCCAATAAAGATTGGCGTGGTGGACGCGGAATTCTCGAAAATATTATTCCTTCCTCTACGGGCGCAGCCAAAGCAGTTGGTGTGGTTATTCCTGAATTAAATAAGAAGTTAACCGGCATGGCCTTTCGCGTACCCACTTCTGACGTCTCGGTTGTAGATTTAACAGTGGAACTGGAAAAAGATGCATCTTACGACGAAATTCGTAAGGCAATGAAAACAGCTTCTGAAGGCTCCATGAAAGGTGTATTAGGCTACACTGATCAAAAAGTGGTTTCCACTGATTTTCGTGGAGAAACCCATACATCAGTGTTTGATGCAGAAGCCGGCATTCAGCTGGATAAGAATTTTGTGAAAGTTGTTGCCTGGTATGACAACGAATGGGGTTATTCCTGCAAGGTACTGGAAATGGTACGAGTTATCGCTGGCCGTAATAATTAAAGCTAAAGATATATTTTTCATGGAATAAACCACTGGGGTTGGTTGTTTATTTCTTACCCTGGAAATTGTGCTGTAACCAGTTCCCTACTGGTTACAGCTTTGTTGCTTCAATAAACAAGAAAGCTATTTTTCATCCCAATCCGGGCAAGAAATTGCAGATAAATCAGTTGATGATCTATAGAAGAAATTAATCTTGATATTGCCGCTTCTATGAACAGATGCATCTATATTTTTATCGTCCTTCTCAATTCAACAACTAATTAATTTCCATCTGATTATCTTATAAAATCAGCAAGTTATCTAAAATATGGAGCCAATGTGTCAGTTATTAAACTTGTCGATCTAGATCTGAAGAATAAACGTGTTTTTATCCGCTCTGATCTGAATGTTCCTGTGAAAGAAGGTAAGGTGACTTCAGATGCACGCATTACTGCATCCATGGCAACTATAAATCATTGCCTGAAGCAGGGAGCAAGAGTAATGGTAACTTCCCATCTGGGGCGTCCGGAAGAAGGCGTGTGGACCATGGAAAATTCTCTTCAGCCAGTTGCCAATGATATTAGCCGGAGACTGGGAACAACTGTCCGATTGATCAAGGATTGGGTTGATGGTGGATTCGAAGTTGCGCCCGGAGAGCTGGTAATTTTGGAAAATTGCCGAATTAATAAAGGTGAGAAAAAAAATCTTGAAGAAACAGCAAAAAAATATGCCAATTTGTGTGATGTCTTTGTTATGGATGCTTTTGGTACAGCGCATCGTGCAGAAGCCTCAACACACGGTGTAGCCAAATATGCACCAGTTGCCTGTGCTGGCATTTTACTTACCGAGGAATTGGATGCTTTAACCAAAGCCTTGCACCAGCCAGCACGCCCACTGGTAGCAATTGTAGGAGGATCCAAAGTTTCCACCAAATTGACTGTTCTGGAATCACTTACTGAGAAAGTTGATCAACTTGTGGTTGGTGGAGGAATTGCTAATACTTTCCTCAAGGCTGCTGGGAACAATGTTGGAAAGTCTCTGTGTGAGGATGAACTGGTACCTATAGCGAAATCCCTGATGGATAAAATGAATCAGCGTAATGCAACGATTCCCATCGCGATTGATGTCGTTGTCGGAAAAAAATTTGCTGCAGATGAACCTGCTGTTCTAAAAGAAGCAAATGCTGTTTCCGATGATGACATGATTTTTGATATCGGCCCCAAGAGCACTCAAGAACTGGTTAACATCATCATGAAGGCCGGCACAGTTGTCTGGAATGGCCCCGTTGGCGTGTTTGAATTTGATCAGTTTGGAGAAGGGACACACGCAATCGCCAAGGCAATTGCTGAAACTGATGCTTTCACCCTGGCAGGCGGTGGTGACACGATTGCCGCCATTCAGAAGTATGATATTTACGATAAGGTTTCATACATATCCACTGCCGGAGGTGCATTCCTGGAATTCTTAGAAGGAAAAAAACTACCCGCTGTCGAGATCCTGGAATTACGTGCACAGTGAGGCCTGAGAAGATTTTCTTCCAGGAATTTCGGAAATGATGCGAAGAACAAAAATTGTAGCAACGCTGGGACCAGCTTCCAGCAACCCTGATATCCTGAGACAAATGATTGAGGCCGGTGTCGATGTCGTCCGTATCAATTTTTCACATGGAACAAAGGACGAGCATATTGCTTCCGCGGAGCAGGTACGCTCACTTGCCCATTCACTTGGCCGTACGGTAGGTGTGCTGGCCGATCTGCAAGGACCAAAAATTCGTATCGGCAAGTTTGCTCAGGGAAAGATCACACTCAAAGCCGGGGATGAATTTATTCTTGATGCAGAGTGCGAGCTGGGTAACCAGGAGCGGGTCGGGCTGGATTACCGGGAGCTGCCCAACGATGTTGAAGCAGGTACTGTCCTCTTGCTGGATGACGGCCGAATCGTTCTGACTGTGACCAAAGTCAGGGAAAGTGAAATCTATTGCGAAGTTTTACAAGGCGGGATACTTTCCAATAATAAAGGCATAAACCGGAAAGGTGGAGGTCTGAGTGCTCCCGCTCTGACAGCAAAGGATCTGCAGGATATCAAAACTGCCACAATTTTACGGGCAGATTATCTTGCGGTGTCATTTCCTCGCTCGGGAGAAGATATCAGGCGAGCGCGTGCATTAATGCAGGAGGCTCAGGGGCATAGTTTGCTCATGGCAAAAATTGAGCGCTCGGAAGCTATTCTGGCGTTGGATGATATTCTAAGTGCTTCCGATGCAATTATGGTCGCGCGGGGCGATCTGGCAGTTGAAGTAGGTGATGCAGCAGTTCCTGCCTTGCAAAAACGCATGATACGATCAGCACGTGAAGCCAATAAATTGGTGATTACAGCCACGCAAATGATGGAATCGATGATATCCAATCCCATCCCAACACGTGCAGAGGTATCAGACGTTGCAAATGCAGTGCTGGATGGTACGGATGCTGTCATGCTGTCTGCTGAATCAGCTGCAGGACAATACCCGGTAGAAGCCGTAGCAGCCATGGCAAGAGTTTGTCTGGAGGCTGAAAAGGAGTATACGGTTAATCTGAGTTTTCGCCGTTCTCCGGATACACAACCAGTCAGTATCGAAGACGCTATTGCGCGAGCTACCATGTACACCGCCGGTTCGCTCAAGATTCGAGCAATCGCTGCATTGACACAAAGCGGCGTAACAGCATTGTTCATGTCTCGTAGAAGCTCGAAAGTTCCAATCTTCGCTTTAAGTCCACAAGAGGATACTCTGAGCAAGGTCACTCTTTTTCGTGGTGTTTATCCTATAAAATTTGGACAGGGATTGTGTGATCCTGAGATTATCCTCAGCATGGCGGAAGATGAGTTGCTCAGACGCGGCGCGGTACGAAACGAAGATTTAATCATCATGACAATTGGCGAACCGGTTGGCAAGGCTGGCGGAACAAATACTATGAAACTTGTCAGAGTAGGTGGTTCCAGGGGAACGACACAGATAACGAAAGAAGTGACTCAGCAGACCTTTTCTGATCCACTTAATTTATAAAATTAACCCTACAAACAGATTAGCGTATCGGCTTATACACCCGTAAGAACATGAAGTTTGGTTTCATCAGAAAATAAACATATTAATTTTATATAAAGGAGACTTGAATGGCACTTGTATCTTTACGCCAGTTACTGGATCATGCAGCTGAAAACGGATATGGGCTTCCGGCTTTTAATGTAAACAACCTTGAACAAATTCATGCAATTATGCAGGCGGCTGATGAATGTGATAGCCCGGTAATCATGCAAGGATCGGCTGGCGCCCGCAAGTATGCTGGTGAAGCATTCCTGCGCCATCTGATTGCCGCAGCAGTTGAAGCCTATCCCCATATTCCGGTTGTAATGCACCAGGATCATGGCGCCTCACCTTCTGTGTGTATTAATGCCATTCGCAGCGGTTTCTCCAGCGTGATGATGGATGGATCGCTTGAAGAGGACGGAAAAACGCCTTCATCATTTGAATATAACGTGGATGTCACTGCCAGAGTAGTCGCTATGGCACATGCTGTAGGCGTTTCCGTGGAGGGCGAGCTAGGTTGCCTGGGATCTCTGGAATCTGGTCAGGGCGAAGCTGAGGATGGCCACGGTGCTGAAGGACAACTTTCACATGATCAGTTGCTGACTGATCCTGAAGAAGCTGCCGAGTTCGTCAGAAGAACCGGTGTGGATGCGCTAGCAATTGCCATCGGTACTTCTCACGGTGCGTATAAATTTACCCGAAAACCCACAGGTGATATCCTCGCCATTGAGCGGATCAAAGAAATTCACCAGAGAATTCCCAATACCCATCTGGTTATGCACGGATCCAGTTCCGTTCCTCAGGAATGGCTAGAAATCATCCGTGAATATGGTGGTGAAATGAAAGAAACCTATGGTGTACCTGTAGAAGAAATTCAGCAGGGTATCAAGTATGGTGTGCGTAAAGTCAATATCGATACGGATATCCGTTTGGCCATGACTGGTGCAATTCGTCGTCATCTGGCCAGAAACAAAAGCGAGTTTGATCCGCGTAAATTCCTGAAAGATGCCACTGTTGCTGCTAAAGATATCTGCAAAGCACGTTTCGAAGCATTTGGCTCCGCGGGTCAAGCTGGCAAGATCAAGCCAATCTCGCTGGAAACTATGGCAAACCGTTACCTGAGCGGCGAACTAAAAGCAATTGTAAAGTAATCTAAAAACGGGCTAATCCCCAAAGTGCCCCACAAATTCCTGGAAAGATATTCAAATCGGGGATGTGGGGCACTTTTTATTCACATCACTAATCAGTGAGTCTGTTTATAACAAAGGCACAGCCTCTGCAGCCTATCACCCCTCTCCCTCTCCAGGCTAAACTGCCTCAACTTTCACAGGAGCTTCAATTTTAAATTCTGGTGAAGATTGTCTTCTGTTCATTCAAATCAATAGTATAACTTAACATCCTTTACAGAATCATTTAACCACTACAGGCCCGAATCAGAATCGATGTGACTTATCTGCTCCATCTAAAAAATGAAATATCACCAAGAAGCCAGAAAATAGCATTCAAACAAACACGAGGCCCCTGCACAGCTACCCTTTTTCCATATGCGAGTCATAAATAAACAACAGCTTGAATGTTTATGCGATCAAAAAATAAGTTGAGCAGGAGTCTCAATGCTTTGGATATCCTGATAAGCGATAAACAACTTGACAGCTTCTAATATTTGTAAAGAAAATAGTTGAGTCAGCTTAGAATCCAAATATTCTTCTAGGCTGCAAATCCCTCAGCAAGCAGCTATCGTGTCGAGGACAAGCAAGTTAATACAGTGTTGCTAGTTAAACTGCAACACAATCAAGAGAGAGTGCAATATGGATAGTGCATTACTGAGCTTGCTGGCAGCCTTTTTATTATCACTCATTGGTTTGCTTGTATTCATCTGGTCGCTGCGTAAAGGATTGCTGTTTGAAAACCCACGAGCGGCCGCCACAATTTTTGCACCTGGAGAAATTGGCAAAGCAGATGATCCAGCTCTGGATGATCAGGCTGCAAAACGCCTTCAAGAGGCGATAACCGCTTCCCACGGCAGTGAGCCGCAAGCCGAAGACCCGGATGAGATCAAGGATCGCATCGCTGCTGACCGTTCATCTGCCTTCCCGGTCTTTATGTTCATTTCCTTTGGCTGTATGTGGCTGATACTGGGCGCGACAGCTGGTCTCATTTCATCACTGAAATTACACTGGCCAGACTTTCTGGTATCCGAGGCTTGGATGACCTTTGGGCGCATGCGAACAGTACACCTGATCGCAGTACTTTATGGCTGGATCACCAACGTTGGGCTGGGCATTATCATCTGGCTGCTGCCACGCTTGTTGCGCACACCACTGAAAGGACCAATGTGGGTCATGCTGGGGGGGACATTTATCAACATCGGAATTGCCAGCTCCATTGGCGCAATCGGTTCCGGCTGGAGCGATGGTATGGAATACCTGGAAATCCCATGGCAGATCGGCTTGTTCATTCAGGCAGGTATGGTTTGTATCATTGGTTCGGTATTTTATACATTGTTCCACCGCAAAGCACATGAACTCTATGTAAGCGTGTGGTATCACATCGCTGCCTTATTATGGATTTCGCTGCTGTTTACCGTCGGAAAACTTCCGGGTGTTCATTTTGGCGTACAACAGGCGATGACCAACTGGTGGTATGGGCACAACGTTCTAGGCCTCTGGTTTACTCCGATCGCCTTGGGCGCCATCTACTATTTTCTACCCAAAACAATCGGGCGGCGAGTGCGTTCCTATAATCTTTCATTGTTGGGTTTCTGGACACTGGCGTTTTTCTACGCACAGGTGGGCGGGCACCATCTAGTTGGCGGGCCGGTACCTGGATGGCTGATTACGCTATCCATCGTGCAGAGTATGATGATGATCATCCCCGTAGTTGCATTCTCAGTCAATATGGCAGGAACCATGTGGGGGAGAATGCGTCTGGCACTTTATTCGCCAACGCTACGATTCATGATGTTTGGCGGCTTTATGTATCTGCTGTCATCGGTGCAAGGGTCATTTGAGGCCTTACGCAGCATTCAACAAGTTGCGCACTTTACACACTTCACAGTAGCTCATGCTCACCTTGGCGCCTACGGTTTCGTCTCAATGGTACTCTTCGGTGCGATCTACTTTATGATGCCGCGTGTACTACATTGGGAATGGCCCTACCCAAAACTAATTTCGCTGCATTTTTGGCTAGCCAGCATCGGTATCCTAATCTATTTCGTTTTCCTGTCTTGGGGCGGCTGGCTACAGGGCCTTGCAATGCTCGATACCACACGTGAATTTATGGATTCAGTACGACTAACTATTCCGTACCTGGAATGGCGCAGTGTAGGAGGTGGGCTGATGTGGCTTAGCCATGTGATTTTTGTCGGACATTTACTGGTCATGATACTGCGATTCGGCCCCAATCGTACCGGGGAAGCACTGTTTGCACCGGAGAAAATGAAACTGGAGATGATGCATGGAAAATGAAGCTAAGCTGACTGCTGGCGCAATAACGACTTTTGGAATTGCCGTCGCAGCACTGGTGGTGCTTCCATATATCCAGGTGCGTGATATTCAGCCGCCTGAAGGACTCAAACCTTACACCAGCGCAGAATTACGTGGGCGAGAAATTTACGTCGCCAACGGTTGTCTGTATTGCCATACCCAACAGCCACGCGATCGCAGCTTCGCTCCGGATTTTGATCGCGGCTGGGGACGGGTCACCACGCCTGGTGACTATTATTACGACAAACCACACTTGCTAGGCAGCATGCGTACCGGCCCAGATCTAATGAATATCGGTGTGCGCCAGCCAAGCATGGACTGGCATCTAGGTCATTTGTATCAGCCGCGTGCGTATGTGCCAGATTCTACCATGCCTTCTTATCCTTATATGTTTGAAGTTAAAGATCAAGCCGAAGATGACGAGATAATCGTCAAGCTGCCACCAAAATTTGTACCATCAGGGAAAGTAGTAGTTGCTCGCCCGGAAGCGGTAGATCTGGTGAAATATTTACGATCCCTCGACCGAAGTTACCCGATATTACCGCCGGATCCACAAAACGCAGGTAAAAAGGATCGCTAAATGACATCAATAAATTGCTCTGCCACATACAGGCATGATCTTTTCAACCAAAGAGGTACACTCCATGGCCGATAATGATGACCATCGCGCCCAAGTCCGTGAAAACATTGACCCCAAAGAAATCATTCGCCCAATTCCGATGACGACAACATTAGTCACGTTGGGAATGGTTATTTTCGGTGTGGTATATTTATTTATGTCAGAACCACTGACGACGTCTCGCTATGGTGATCAGCGCACATTGGCCGATCTTTCCAGACCACTGCAAACAGCCGATAGTGATAATACGGTTATCGATGGCAAGACCTTGTACGCTGCACAATGTGCAGCTTGCCATCAAGTCACAGGACTGGGTGTACCAGGCGTTTTCCCGCCACTGGACAACTCAGAATGGGTACAGGGTGAACCACGTATTCTAGCCAATATCCTGTTACATGGTGTTAGTGGTGAAATAGAAATCGCTGGACAAAAATACCAGGGTTTAATGCCAGCCTTCTCGCAATTAAGTGACGCGGAGCTGGCTAGGGTGGCAACTTACATCCGCAGCGCCTGGAGTAATAAAGCAGATGCAGTTTCAGCCGATCTGTTCGAGACAGAACGGCAATCCAGTGCTGGACGCACTACACCATTTGAAGGTGGGGCGGCACTGAAGGCACTAAGTGAAAAGAATCACTAGTAGTAAGCTGCCAAGGGCGCACCTGCACTAATAACCAGAGATGATACGCACTGTAATTACAAGTATATTAATCATTCTGCTCGGCCGGAGTGCCGCATCCTGGCTAACTTATGATTTCCAGATCTGGACTGATGAAGACGCGCGCCGTCTGGAAGTCGCTTTGCATCCTGTCGAAATCTCCCCTGTACGAATCGAAGGGCCGGATCTTGCTGAAACGGATCTTACGACCCTGTTACGTCAAGAGAATGTTGTAACGATCGCAGACTTTATCTACACCCGTTGCCAGGCCGTATGCCCCTCATTGGGTAGTATTTTTCAGCAGATACAAACCGCCTTGCTCAACGATGCGGGTAACGAGCGTCCGAGAAATGTTCGCTTGCTTTCCATCAGCTTTGATCGCAAACATGACGATCCACCCGCACTTCGAGCTTATGCCGATAACTTGAGTGCCAGGCCAGAACTCTGGCGTTTTGTTCGAGTACTACAGGCAAAACAGGAACAAGCTTTGCTGCAACAGCTTGGAGTAGTGGTGATACCTGATGGCCGTGGCGATTACGAGCACAACGCCGCTCTGTTGGTATTTGATGGTGCTGGACGCATGGTGCGTGTATTCGATATTGAGGAGCACCAGCTGGCACTTGATTATGCGCGCCATCTGGCACGCAAGCAGATACAGGAAACTTCGTTGTGAACAAGTGTTGGCAAGCTGTTTTAGGCATAGGCTTACTGCTGTTTATAGCCACACCTGGCGTACGTCATGCAATGGAAAAAAGCATGTGGTGTCACATGTTGGTGCAGTTTCCACTCTGGATAGGGGCAGCTGCCTTGCTTGCCGGAGGAATGCCGGCACGAATATGTAAGGTTATTGCTCGCTGGAATATGTATGGAATCAGCGGATTACTCATAACAGGTGTTACGCTCGCTGTACTAATGATACCACGTGTGCTTGATCAAGCATTACTGCACCCAAAAATGGAGTTGGCTAAATTAACCGCATTGGTTCTGGCAGGCATGGCGCTACGTCTGTCATGGCGTCCAGCTGGTTTGATTCTGCAATTTTTCTTTCTGGGCAATATGCTGCCCATGATGGGAGTGGTTGGGTGGTTGTATACTGAATCACCGCTGCGCCTGTGCAATGCCTATCTGCTTGATGACCAGATACAGCTTGGCAACTGGTTGATTGGGCTGGCTGCCATAATCGCTACAGTGTGGCTATCATGGATTACATGGCGCATAACCTATCAGGAAATCCGGCAGACATCACATCGTGAGATGTAACTTCTTTACACCCTAACTCTCTCCTTTTACCATTACTACCACTCAGTGATAGACTCAAACACTATTTCTTTCCTGACAGCCTTTCTACAGTATCCGGGATACTTATTCCGAGCCGGCCATATAGGTATGAGGAACCAATATCGGCTTCGGAGAACCCGAAGCGCTTATGGTATTCGCTGTTCGGGTAGCAGCCTCCAAATCAGGGAACGGCCCTACAAATATTTTGTACAAACCACTTGTTTGATTGATATAGGCCTGTTGAGTGATTGAGGGGAAATTGGATCTTAATTGTATTAGATAAGATTGAGCATTATGGGCAGAGCCAAACGCGGCAAGCTGTAAATAAAATTTACCAGTATCGTTACTGGACACCCTCTTTGGAGCCATATCTGGTTGGGGTTGTGTTGTCACAGAATAAGGACCGCTGAAACGATCCGGAATAATACTTTCCACCTCTACCCGGGCACTGCCATTTGCCAGGACACCCAGCTTATGAGCCGCAACATAAGACAGATCAATCAGGCGACTTTCCAGGAAAGGTCCTCTATCATTAATACGAACAATTACTGAGCTTCCATTCTGCAAGTTTGTAACACGAACATAGCTGGGTATGGGCAAGGTTGGGTGGGCGGCCGTCATGGAATACATATCGTAAACATCACCTGAGGCTGTACGTTGACCGTGATAGCGCTTGCCGTACCAGGAAGCCTGTCCGCGTTCCTTGTAAGGCTTGAGTGTGGTCATCGGTGTGTAGGTTTTACCAAGAGCAACATAAGGGCGCATCGTTGCTGTTTTTAAAGGCTCAACCCGGGGAACTGCATCAGGAACAGCATCAAGATTAGCAGGGGGATTTTCTTCCGGCCCATCATCGAGATAGTAGCCCCCTCCTCCACTTCCCGCAATAGATGAGCTCTTCGTGTGTGCTTGTACGGATGATTGCCCTACTCTGGGAGTATTACTGCAAGCTGAGAGCATAAATAATATGACAACAGCAGAAAAAACAAATAGTGCACTTCTGCTTGGAATATCAGAATGGAAATAAGAATTTGGTTTCATATTTTCAGGTCTTAACAAGTTTTGGATGAGTATGTATGCTCATTAAAATTCCAAATCCCAGCAGTATGGTGACCATAGAAGTGCCTCCATAGCTGATGAGTGGAAGAGGTATGCCGACAACGGGCAAGATACCACTTACCATACCCATATTGACGAACACATAAGTAAAAAAAGTTAAGGTGATTGATCCCGCAACCAGCCGTGCAAACCGTGTCGGCGCACTGGCCGTAATAACCATGCAGCGCCCGATTACGATCAGATACAGCGACAATAACAAACTGTTACCAATCAGCCCGAATTCTTCTGAGAATACTGAAAAAATAAAATCCGTACTCGGTTCAGGCAAGAAATCAAGTTGAGACTGGGTACCTTTCAACCACCCCTTTCCTGCAATTCCGCCAGATCCAATAGCAATACTGGATTGTATCGTATGATACCCGGCGCCTAGTGCGTCTTGTGAAGGATCAAGCATAGTCATAATTCGCTTGCGCTGGTAATCATGCATACCAAAAGACCAGAGTAAAGGTAGACTCACTGTCACTGCCACAGCCAAGCCAGTCATGAGACGCCATGACAGACCTGCCAAAAAAATAACATAAAATCCGCTAATCAGGATCAGCAAGGCAGTCCCAAGATCAGGTTGTCGCACGATAAGCGCAACCGGCAGCAGCAGAATAAGCGCAGCAATAACATAATCCCGCCAACGCAGAGTAATGTGAGCTTTGTCAAAATACCACGCCATCATAAGAGGAACAGCAATTTTCAGCAGTTCTGAAGGCTGGATATGAACAATTCCCAGATTTAACCAGCGGCGGGCACCATTCTGCACTTCACCAAATAACGCTACAGCAATCAGCAAGACAATACCCAGTACATACAGCGGAAAGGCCATGCGCATAATCCTTTGCGGAGGAATGTTCGCAACTACCCACATCACTACATATGCAACAACCATGTTAATTAACTGACTGATTACCCGGGCAGAGCTCCCACCGGTAGCGCTGTATAGCACGATCAACCCGGTCAGCATTAGCAGAAAAATCCCGGCAAGCAGAAAATTATCAATATAGCGCGTACAATAATGCCATGCTTGCTTGATATCCGGAGTAATCATCTCGCGATCAGGAATTCATCCGCTACCCTGCTTTCTCAGCCGATTCTGGCATTGTTCCCAGGAAAAAATAATCCAGTACTTTGCGAGCGATAGGGGCAGCGGTTGATCCGCCCGAGCCACCGTTCTCGATCAGTACTGTTAGCACTATCCTGGGATTTTCTACAGGCGCAAAAGCTGTAAACAGCGCATGGTCGCGATGCCGCTCGTCAATTTTACTGGCATTGTAGCGTTCACCCTGCTTGATATTGATTACCTGAGAAGTACCGGTTTTCCCGGCAAAGGTATAAGCAGTATTAGCACCGGCACGGGATGCTGTACCACCAGGGCGGGTAACATCTGCTAATGCCTGTCTGACAGAATCCAGATATTCCTGCCTCAGATTCAGTCTGTAAATTTCCTCTACAAAATTATCTTTCACAAAATTCTTATAATGATCCACCTGCTGTCTAACAAAATGCGGCCTGTAGGCCCTACCATCGTTAGCCAGTAACATCATTGCAAACGTCAGCTGAAGTGGCGTGGACAAATTAAACCCCTGCCCGATACCAACCGAAATGGTATCCCCTGGCAGCCAGTTTTGATTAAATCGCCTCTTTTTCCACTCTGGAGAAGGCAATAATCCAGCAGCTTCTCCTGGAATATCTATTCCAGTTTCTTTACCAAAACCAAACTGCCCGATGAAATCATGAATGTTGGTAATACCCAAATCATGTGCGAGCATGTAATAGTAAGTGTCACACGAAATTACCAGAGATTTGCGCAAATCGACCCAGCCATGCCCTCCCGGCTTCCAGTCACGAAAACGGTGTGAGCTTCCAGGTAAACTGAAAAAACCTGGATCATTAAATGCATAACGAAGAGAGCGTTTACCCAGCTCCAACCCGGCCAGCGCCATAAATGGCTTAAAGGTGGAACCAGGGGGGTATACACCTCGTAAAGCACGATTGTTCAAGGGTCTGTCTATGGATTCATTAAGCAGACGCCAATTAAGGTGGTCAATGCCGTCTACAAACAAATTGGGATCAAAACCCGGTTTACTGACAAAAGCCAAAATTTCTCCATTAGATGGATCCAGCGCAACCAAAGCACCTCGATAATCCCCAAAAGCCTGTACAGCTGCCTGCTGCAACCCAATATCGAGAGAAAGCGTAAGATCGTTCCCGGCGGTTGGCGCAACACGGGACAAAGTACGTACAGGACGGCCAACAGCATCAGTCTCAACCTGCTCAAAGCCAGTCTGCCCATGTAGCACACTTTCGTAGCTTTTTTCGATACCAATCCGCCCGATATGCGTGGAGCCGTAGTAATTCTTTAGCCGCTTATCCGCTTCGAGCTGTTCCAGATCCTTGTCGCTGATACGTCCAATGTAGCCTATCACATGAGAAACCAGCTCTCCTTTCGGGTAATGCCTGAGGGGATGCGCCTTGATATCCATCCCGGAAAAGCGATACTGATTTTCCGCAAAACGAGCTACTTCAAAATCTGTCAGACGGGAACGTATGGGCAGGCTCTTAAATCTTGTATTTTCAAGTTTCAGCTTGTTAAAGCGTCTCCGATCCTCGGGAGTAATCTCAATGATCGTTGCCAGTTCATTGATAGCTGCATCAAGATTTTTAACTTGATCGGGGATTATCTCCAAAGTGTAGGCCGTGTAATTTTGAGCCAGAATATCTCCATTACGATCAAATATGAGCCCCCGGTTAGGGGTCAGCGGCTGGATAGCAATGCGATTCGCCTCCGCGAGAGTCGTGTAGTGCTCTTCTTGCAATACCTGCAGATAAAAAAAACGACCAAAGAGCAAACTGAACAAAACCACGACACCAATCGCACTGATCACCAACCTGATGCGAAAATGCCGAGTTTCACGTATATGATTACGTAACTCTACAATATCACTCATACTTCATCGCGATCAATTCGCTGCTTACGAAATATTCCCAGCAGAAAAGCCAATAAGGGCCAACATAACGCCCCGGTTACACTCGCCAGGAAAATATACCACTCAGGAATATATGATCCTGCCAGAATCCCGGTCAAAAATACCACTCCTTGCCCTGATAACAGTATCCATAAAACTGCGGGAATTTGCTGAAAGGCATTGAACAAACGCAAACGTCGATACAGGATCAAGGCAAAAAACGTGATCAGGCAATATGCAATGGCATGCTGTCCCATGATACTGACATCGATGACATCCATGAACAGACCACTTATGAAAGCGATACTCATGCCCGCTTGCTGTGGTTGATAGATATTCCAGTAGAGTAATGTCAGCGCAACAAAATCCGGGCGCAAAACCAGTATCACTTTATCAAACGGCATCAGATTAATTAAAACTGCCGTTATCAAACTGATATAAATCAGTGATTTTCTTGCAGGAAATAAAAATTCCTGGATTTCGTAATCATAACGCCTGATTCTAGATTTTCCGTTTTGTCTGGGATGCATGGGATTCAGGGTTATCTGGTATTTCCATAACAGGCGGTGGCGAACTGGTCAGGATGAGAACTTGTCTGTGCCGATCTACGCCCGCCACGGGAGTACATATAATACGTGCAAATTTATGTGAACGATCGTACTCGATATGAGTCACCCGTCCTACAGGTAATCCTGGTGGATAAACCCCCCCGATCCCCGAAGTGATCAGCAGGTCGCCTTCCTGGATATCCGTGCTAATGGATAAAAACCGCAACTCCAGTTCGCCATTTCTACCTGTACCTGAAATTACTGTTCGCAAGCTATTGCGCTCAATTTGTACAGGCACCAGATGATTCTTATCCGTAATCAACGTGATTTCTGCCGTCCACGGATAAATCTGTGTCACCTGCCCGATCACACCAAGATCATCAATCACAATTTGCCCAGCCTTGACACCACTTGAGCTCCCCTTACCTACTGTTATCTTGCGGCTGAAAGGATCACGTGGTACATAAAGTATCTCCGCCAGAATAGTTTGAATCTCAGTTTGTTTAGCAGCCCCAAGTAAAGCACGCAGGCGCTCATTCTCGCTAGTTAATGCCTGTAACCGGAAAAAATCATAGCGGCTGCTCAGATATTCATGCCTGAGGTGATCAATTTCTTCAATGAGTTTAAAGTCTGAAATATATTGTTCCACTCTTTCTTGCAAGGAAAAAGGCAAATATGCCAATTTTTGTAACGGGAAAATGACAATCGCAATTACACGCCGTACTTCAGAAATTGCATCAGAACGAGCATCTGCAATCATCATAAAGACAGATAGCAACACAAAGAAAAACATCCGCGTCAGAGGATTTGAGCCTGGCTTGAAGAATTGTGGAGAAGTTTGCATAGCGCCTCTCAGTATTTCCGTATCCCAAACCCATAGATTGGAACATGCCACTTGCTAAAAATACTAATAACAGCCCGAAAACTTGAATAAATGATATGCAATAAAGCACTATACCAACGCGCTTGAGGCACAGATTCTGTACCTGAAGACCGCTTGAGAAGGGTAAGAATTCGACGAAGGCCAATCCGATCTATCCAGACTTGCCATTTTAGCAAATTAATCGTCAAGATTTGTGGCGTGGTTATTACGTATTCGATATAAGCAGGCTAATTGGCAGCACATAAACAGACCCCAGAAATCCGACGCGCCCTTACGTTATATGACAACTTGCACCATGGAAGAAGGCGGGAAAGACAAATAAATTAATAATCTCTAACAAAAATTCCAACCGAATGATCAATGCTATCCAGGGCCATTCCCGCACCCCGCACAACACAGGTAAGCGGATCATCCGCAATAATAACCGACAACCCTGTCTCTTCCATAATCAGACGGTCTATATCTCGCAACAGCGCCCCCCCCCCTGTCATCACCATTCCCATTTCTGCAATATCGGAACCGAGTTCAGGAGGCGTTTGCTCCAATGCGGTTTTAACTGCACTAACAATACTATTAAGCGGCTCTGCCAAAGCTTCCAGAATCTCATTACTGGAGATTGTAAAGCTGCGAGGAATACCTTCAGCCAGATTTCGTCCTTTGACTTCTATTTCCCGGACTTCCGAGCCCGGATAAGCCGATCCAATTTCTGATTTGATAATCTCAGCCGTTACTTCACCAATCATAATTCCGTAATTACGACGGATGTAATTGATAATTGCCTCATCAAACCTGTCACCACCAACTCGTACCGAATTGGAATAAACAACTCCTCCCAGCGAAATCACTGCGACTTCTGTCGTCCCTCCGCCAATATCAACTACCATGCAGCCAATTGGAGTTTCAACCGGCAAATCCGCGCCCAGCGCTGCCGCCATAGGTTCTTCAATCAGCTCGACCTTACGCGCCCCTGCGCCGTAAGCCGCCTCCCGGATTGCACGCCGTTCCACCTGGGTGGAACCACAAGGCACAGAAATAACAATACGGGGATTTGCTGAAAATAAACGGGGAGGATGGGCTTTTCGGATGAATTGTTTAAGCATCTGCTCGGTGACTGTGAAGTCTGCAATAACACCGTCCTTCATTGGCCGGATTGCCGTAATGTTGCCCGGGGTACGGCCCAGCATTTGTTTTGCAGCCTGTCCAACCTGCTGAATCATGCGCTTGCCGCCCGGCCCCCCTTCGTGGCGTATGGCAACCACCGAAGGCTCATTCAGCACAATGCCCTGGCCACGCACATAGATCAATGTATTGGCAGTGCCTAAATCAACAGCCATATCCGTCGAAAAATAGCCGCCCAGAAAGTTATTGCTCAGGAAATTAAACATAATGACGATATTCCAGTATGACAGATCCGGTATGTTACACGCACTGCAGGTATTTCATTATTTCGCTCTTGGAGCAAACGCCGCAAATGTATAAAAACATGTGTTTGACAGGTGTGCATGATACTCTATTACCTGTTTTGGTTTAAACAGAAAGCTACAAAAATGACACTATCACTGAGCGATATCAAGCGCGTTGCAAAGTTGGCCCGTATCGAAATTAGCGAGACAGACGCCCAACAAAGCCTAATCCAGTTATCCGGAATATTCAGCCTCATCGAACAAATGCAAGCTGTTGATACACAAGGGATCAAGCCAATGAGCCATTCCCAGGACATGACACAAAGACTGCGCGAGGATATTGTCACGGAATCTGATCAGCACATACAATTCCAATCCATCGCACCCCAGGTTGAAGATGGATACTATCTGGTTCCCAAGGTAATCGAATAACACCGGCAATAAAACCGTATCTCTGCTTATCAATTTTCCAAATATTCCACCGCACTGACAGATCATGCTAAATGCCAGTCTCAGGCAGCTCTCTTCGCTGCTCTCAGAAAAAAAAATATCCAGCACAGAACTCACCGGGGAATTTCTAGCCCGGATCAAGGCCCTCAATCCTGACTTGAATGCCTTTATTACAATGGATGAAGAAAAAAGTCTGGATCAGGCCAGAACCGCTGACGAGATGATTGCCACGGGACAATCCACACTGCTCACAGGAATACCCATCGCCCAAAAAGATATTTTCTGTGCCAACGGGTGGCTGACAACTTGCGGATCGAAAATGCTTTCAAATTTTATTTCACCCTATGATGCCACCGTGGTGAAACAGTTTGATCAGGTGGGGATGGTCAATCTGGGCAAAACCAACATGGATGAATTCGCCATGGGCTCCAGTAACGAAACTTCCTATTACGGGCCAGTGAAAAATCCCTGGGACAGGCTCGCCGTTCCTGGCGGCAGCTCAGGCGGCTCGGCCTGTGCGGTAGCAGCCAGACTGGCTCCAGCAGCAACGGGCACCGATACAGGTGGCTCCATTCGTCAACCAGCTGCATTATGTGGAATTAGTGGAATCAAACCTACTTACGGACTGGTTTCTCGGTACGGTATGATCGCATTTGCTTCCAGCCTCGATCAGGCTGGACCAATGGCCAGATCTGCCGAAGATCTTGCACTGCTGCTGAATGTCATGGTCGGATTTGATGAACGTGATTCAACCAGTCTGCAGCGGGAAAAAGAAGACTATACGCAAGACCTGGAGAAACCGGTGAGCGGGCTGCGCATTGGCTTACCCAAGGAATTTTTTGCAGAAGGTATGAGCAGTGACGTTTCCAGTGCGGTAGAAGCGGCTCTGGCAGAGTACCGCAAACTGGGCGCCACATTTGTCGAGGTATCCCTGCCAAACAGCAAGCTTGCCGTTCCAGTCTATTACGTGCTCGCACCCGCCGAAGCATCTAGTAACTTATCGCGTTTTGATGGAGTACGATATGGCCATCGTGCCGCGCAATATGCCAATCTGGAAGATTTATACGCAAAAACACGCGCAGAAGGATTTGGCGATGAAGTAAAGCGCCGTATTCTTATTGGCACGTACGTGTTATCCCATGGCTATTACGATGCCTACTATCTTCAGGCTCAAAAATTACGCCGTCTGATTGCCGAGGATTTCAAAAAAGCTTTTGAACAATGCGACCTGATCATGGGGCCGACTTCACCTACCGTAGCCTTTAATATTGGCGAGAGATGCAACGATCCTATCCAGATGTATCTCTCCGATATCTACACCAGCGCAGCCAGCCTTGCAGGATTGCCGGGTATGTCGATACCTGTTGGATTTGGCAGTAAAAACAGGCCGGTAGGCTTACATATTATTGGGAACTACTTCAGGGAAGCACAAATGCTGAATGCGGCTCACCGCTACCAGCTGGCGACAAACTGGCATGAGCTTACTCCACCGGAAATGAATCGCTAAAAATCTTCAGGCCTCTGCTCTCTGGTTAATATCAAGCAACTAAAAGAAAAAGGATTACCTGATCATGCAATGGGAAACTGTCATCGGCCTTGAGATACATGTGCAGCTATTGACCCGATCCAAAATTTTTTCTGGTGCATCCGTTGCGTATGGCGCCCGGCCGAACTCACAAGCCTGCGCAGTGGATATTGCCCTACCCGGGGTATTGCCAGTATTAAACCAGCAAGTGGTTGAATATGCTATCCGCTTTGGTCTGGCAATTAATGCAACCATTAACTCACCCTCAATCTTTGCCCGAAAAAACTATTTTTATCCTGATTTACCCAAAGGCTACCAAATCAGTCAGCTGGCACATCCAATCGTTGAAGGTGGGCATGTTACCATCCGGACAGGGGATAAAGAAAAAACCATACACCTGACACGCGCCCATCTGGAAGAAGACGCAGGTAAATCAACACACGAAGGTTTTCACGACAAGACAGGAATCGACCTGAATCGTGCCGGAACCGGCTTACTAGAAATTGTCTCGGAACCAGAGATGCGCAGCAGTGCCGAGGCTGTGGCCTACGCAAGAGTACTTCATTCACTAGTGCGCTGGATCGGTATTTGTGACGGCAATATGCAGGAAGGATCCTTCCGTTGCGATGCCAATGTTTCAGTACGACCTGCTGGCTCGGACGTACTGGGGACACGCTGTGAAATCAAAAACCTCAATTCATTCCGTTTTCTTGAAAGAGCAATCGATTATGAAGTGGCAAGACAAATTGATATTCTGGAAAGTGGCGGCAGCATAGTCCAGCAAACACGACTATATGATGCAGACCGGGATGAAACCCGCACCATGCGCAGCAAGGAAGATGCACATGACTACCGTTATTTCCCGGATCCCGACCTGTTGCCAGTTGTTATCCCCCAGGAATGGATAAAACAGATCAGAGAGAAATTGCCGGAATTACCGGAAGATAGACACAATCGCTATATTCGGGACTTCAGTCTATCCGCCTACGATGCCAATATACTAACCGCGGCACGTGAACTGGCTGACTATTTTGAGCAAACCGTCAAATTTCTCCCGGAACAAATTAAACTTTGTGCTAACTGGATTATAGGAGAAGTCAGTGGAAGACTGAACAAGGAAGGACTCGAAATTGACCAGTGTCCCGTCAGTCCTGAACAACTGGCAGGATTGCTGCTACGGATCACGGATGGCACCGTATCAGGAAAAATAGCCAAGGATGTATTTGATAGTATGTGGCAAAGCAACGATAACAGTGCCGATACAATTATCGATGCAAAAAACCTCAGGCAGATTTCAGATAACAGCGAAATTGAGAAATGGGTTAATGAGGTGCTTGCAGCAAATCAACAACAAGTAGCCGATTATCGCGCTGGAAAAGAAAAAGCGTTTAATTCCCTGGTCGGCCAGGTAATGAAAATGTCAAGAGGCAAGGCCAATCCCGTCCAGGTCAATACACTGCTTAAAAAACACTTGATAGAATAAAACCCTGGATGAATTCAGCATACCGCTCAAAACAAAAAATTCAGGTTCGATAGCTGCTCCAGATCGAGCCTGAATTTTATGCATAAACTCTGTTTTACTAATACTTATTTTTTCAGCGCATCGCATCCATCAATAAACTTCTGCCGCTCGGCTTCATTGTTTTTGTAATAATCCAACGCTCTTTCCATCCCTCTTCCTGCACAATTTTCAGGAGATACTTCAGGAGCAGCGTTACCACAGCCAACTAAAGCGACACCAAGGCCAAGAGTACAGATGATGTAGTATGTAAATTTCATTTAAAGGTTTCCTCTATAAAAATCCGTTAAAACCTGGCGCACACGTCACCGTTTTCGCTTGTTAAACTAGCTGCCAACTATCCAATATCCCGAATCAGACATTCAATCGTTAACGCCTGCGACCGCCAAACACTCGCAGCTAATAACCACAAGTCAAATCATTTTACCTGAGTTCTCGTGGCTTAAAACAGTTTCACCCTCTTTTCCCGGAAAATATCCACAATGCAGTCCCCGGAAAAACCATATTAATTGCAGTAACATAGAAGCTAGTTTCAGCAACCAAACAGAAATCCATTCAATATCTTGGCACATAGGGTTGAGGGAAAAACTGGAACCAGCTGATTAGACAAACGGGACCCGTGGGCCCCGTTTGTCATCCGACTTATTCTGCAGACACAGCGATTTTCTTGGGTCGAACAGCTTCCCGTTTGGGAATGGTAACAACCAGCACACCATCTTTAGCTACCGCTGTAATGGCGCCCAGATCAGCCGTATCTGGAAGGCTGAAGCGCCGGAAGAAAGAACCATGCGTCCGCTCCACCCGTTTATATCCTTCCTTCTCTACCTTGGCTTCAGTCTGTTTCTCGCCTTTGATGGTAAGCATGCCGTTATCTGTAGTTATCTCTATTGCTTCAGGCTTTACGCCAGGTAAATCCGCATGCAAAACAAACTTATCTTCCTCCTCCTTGATATCAACAGCAGGCGCCCATTCCGCAACAGCAAAAGCACCCTCCTCGGTCGCCATATCATCACGCACCCGCCCCAGTTCTCGTTGCAATTGAGATAGTAATCCCCACGGTTCATAACGCGTAATTGCCATAATAACCTCCATACCAAGTCAAAAACATTTACCAAAACAGGTTGTCATTTAATCCGCATGACATCCCGACCCAAACATCCATCTGGATACCTCCAATCATTCTAAAACACCAGCCTGGATGATTTCTTCTACTCTATGAAACATACAGACATTAATATAAGTATGTCTTCAGTATTTTCAAGTCATATCCCTCGACTGATTTGCCCCAAGCTTGATCCGAGCCAAATTCTTCTATATCTTCTATAAAATGCATAAGCCTCGTTGCTGATAATGGACAACTGAAATAATAACCCTTTAGTAAATAGTAATGATGTTTGCGTAAAAACTCCACGTACCTCTCTGTTTTCATGCCTTCCGCGATCACACTCAATCCAAGATTATCCCCAGCGCGATAATGGCTCGGGAAATCGCAAAATCAGACCATCTCTCGTATGATCCTGTTCTATGCTTTGAATAAAATATTTATCTATTTTCAGGGTATCCAGCGGTAATTCGCGCAGCAGACTCAGTGAAGATTATCCAGTCCCAATAAAACTGGTGCAAATGGAGCGAGCCAGATGCGCAGGGAGTGAGCCTGCTGGAGCGGGCGTTAAAAACAATCCGTTGGCGAGGTTCGTACCAGACAGGGGCGCAACGCTTGCAGCACGTTCTTGATCATGGACGCGGAGAGTGTTAAAAACACGGACACGGCGGGCCAGAAGGGCTATGACGCAGGCAAGAAGGTCTCTGGATATCAAGCGTCACATCGCGGTCGATACTCAGGGCTTGCCGTATGCCATTGCGGTGACGGCGGCGGAAGTGACTGACCACAAAGGTGTGTTGCAAGCCTTGGAGCACTGCAGGCCGAGCTTGGGGCAGGTCCAAAGTCTGCTGTGCGACAGCGGCTATATCGGAGAACCATTTACCGAAGGCGTGCGGGCGCTTCCATGTAATATCTGCCCCATAAATCATCCCTCCGTAGTTGGTTATATTTTACACCAGCACACCGTGGGACTAAACATCTAAGAGCACAAGCAGGAACAGATAAAACGGAATCAAGTGGGGGTATCAGACAAGCTCAAGAGTCACTTGGACATGCAAGCGTCACTATGACAGAGCACTATATTTGCACCAGGAAAGGTGAGAAAGTGAAGCCAACAAAGTAGGAATTTCGGAAATGATTAAAGATTAACCAGCCCGATAAGTCTTTGATTCTTTGGTGCCGGGAGGGGGAATCGAACCCCCATGAAGTCGCCCTCGCGGGATTTTGAGTCCCGTGCGTCTACCAATTCCGCCATCCCGGCTTTAGTTTGTGGCAAGAGGGTAATTATCACTGAAATTACCTTGCACAGCAACCAATACCAGATTCTCTGTCATAACAAAAAAAATCAAGAGCAAAAAAACTTAAACCAGCTCATCTAGAGCATATCCTGATCACGCCTTCTTCAACAACCTGTATTCTGGCGAGCCATGGGAATCTATTTATTTTAGATCTAATCAAAAAAGCTCTATTTGCAATAAACACGAGAAAAATAGCAAGATCTGCGCCCATTTCACATTAGTAACCACAGAAAGGCACAGGCCGTAGCCACGAGGCTTTCGTAGTTTTGTTTGAGTTTATCAAAGCGCAGGGCCACCGCTCAGGATTGTTTCAACCATACGAAAATATTTTCTACCAGGTGTCGGTATCGGTATAGTCCTCGATCCAGATCTGAATTATCTGTTTTGGAGTTACCCCTTCCCTGGAATGACTGCCTTGGCACCTTTTTGTTCGATTTGATCACGTATGGCCTGATTGTCATAGTCTTTGTCTACAACAATGGATTGAGCTGCGCCCAGCCCGGATCAAAGCCGATGCGTGTGTGCAATCATTGATCTGACCACCGGTAATATCGAATGCGATGGGGGAAGTCCGTGGGTATCTACCGCCATGTGAATTTTGCACCGCCCCGGCTTTTCCCGACTGCCTTATCCTTGCTGCTCTGGTGAGCCTTGATATAGCTAGCATTGATGAGAGTCTGCTCCATGTCCGGCTCAACCACCTGAGCCTGAAATACCTTGAGCCATTTTCCACTGGCAGGCCAGGCGGTGAATCGTTTATAAACCTTGTTCCAGCTCCCGAATGAACCGGTACCTGCGGTACAGTATGCCTTCGACAGTTATACAGCAAATCTTGCTTGTTGTAGAGGTGGTTGTGAAGCAAAATGGCCAGTAGCTTCGACCAGAGCTCAGCATTGAGCAATAATCGGAGCATTGCAAGCTCGTGTTGCTGGTGAGAGCTATAACGATACGAACTTGCTTCTTTAAATTAATAGCTTGGGATCAAACAGGAACAGGCCCTAAAATTTCCCCAAGTAGTTAAATTAATAGCGTTTTTATAAAGGGCATGTTAAAAATTAAGATTATGGCTGGGCGATGAGATCAACCTATGTAAAGATTCTTCGCACTCAATGTAGTTAGTTAGCTTAATGCATGGCTGATATAGCCGCACATAGACAGAGAGGTGACCTGCGGGCTTGAAATTAATCCTTTGGATTAGAAATAGTCCTCACAGCACAGCGGTTCACGGCCGACAAAAATCATTTCATACATAAAAATTTTAAAATTTCATGTCAGAAGCTATTTTGTATGACTTAAATGACTCCGCTGTTATTACATCAAAAGCGGGGCTGCTTTTTGACGAGGTATCTCAATATCTCAAGTCTGAAGATATGGTTTTACTTAAAAATGCTTATTTCTTCAGTCAGGAAGCACACTCCGGCCAATTCAGAAAATCCGGCGAACCTTATATTTCTCATCCTGTTGCAGTCGCCAGAATACTGGGTGAACTCCATCTGGATACGACAACGCTCGCTGCCGCTCTGCTGCACGATGTGGTGGAGGATACCGGTATCCTGAAGGAAGCAATCAGCAAACGATTTGGTTCTTCCGTAGCTGAGCTTGTAGATGGCGTTTCCAAGCTCGATCGGATCAAGTTCCAAACTCAAGCAGATATGCAAGTGGAAAATTTCCGCAAGATGTTGCTGGCCATGGCACAAGATATACGAGTCATATTGATCAAGCTGGCCGATCGTCTGCACAACATGCGCACACTTGAGGTAATGCCACAAGAGAAACAGCTCCGTATTGCACGAGAAACGCTTGAGATCTACGCGCCGATTGCACATCGCCTTGGCCTGGAGAATATCTATCAGGAACTGCAGGAGCTGGGGTTTTGTTTTTCTTATCCAACCCGCTATAAGGTTCTGCTCAAGGCAATCAAGGCAGCAAGAGGCAATCGCCGGGAGGTAGTTGGAAAAATCCTGGAAGCAACCAAACAGCGCTTACAGGAAGCCGGGCTGGATGCCATGGTAACCGGCCGCGAGAAACATTTGTACAGTATCTACAAGAAAATGGCAGGGAAACATCTTCGTTTCTCGGATGTACTGGATATTTATGGTTTTCGAGTGGTTGTTAAAGATGTTTCATCTTGCTACGTGGCGCTTGGAGCCCTCCACAGCCTATACAAACCCATCCCTGGAAAGTTCAAAGATTAC
>JACDJA010000662.1_pt1 | contig 36817 bp, 26 predicted proteins | sample 7449241 | NCBI WGS metagenome assembly JACDJA01 (sample SAMN14253289, study PRJNA609438) | sludge metagenome | isolation source: initial anaerobic sludge | collected 2018-12-20 | reverse complement strand
TCCGTTGGCGCGCGCGCGCGCTTCGGCTTTTATGAGGCATTGGACTACACCCCGTCGCGGGTGCCGGCGGGACAAGATCTTGCCATCGTGCGCGCATTCATGGCGCACCATCAGGGCATGATGATCGTGTCCATCGCCAATGCACTGCTGGGCAACCGGATGCGGGCGCGGTTTCACGCGGAGCCGTTGGTTCAGGCTACTGAACTGCTTCTGCAGGAACGTACACCCCGCGACGTCGCCCTGAACAGGCCCTCGGCAGCCGTGCCGCACACGACCGGACATGTTCTCGATATCGGGCCCGTCGCTGGCCGCCAGTTCAGCACGGCACATACCGCCACACCCGCCACTCATCTGCTCTCGAACGGTCGATATGCGGTCATGATTACCGCTGCTGGCTCGGGTTACAGCCATTGGAAGGATCTGAGCATAACCCGGTGGCGCGAGGACGCCACTTGTGACGACTGGGGTAGTTTCATCTTTCTCAAGGATGTGGAGAGCGGAAAGACATGGTCGGCGGGCTTTCAGCCCCAGGGCCATGAACCCGATGCCTACTACGCGGAATTCAATGAGGACCGCGCCGAATTCGCGCGTCGTGACGGAAAATTCACCACCGCGCTGAAGGTGCTTGTCTCTGCCGAAGACGACGCCGAGGTTCGCCAGGTCACCATCGCAAACTCCGGACGCGTCGCAGGCGAGGTCGAGGTGACCTCCTATGCCGAACTCGTTCTGGCGCCCCCAGCCGCCGACGATGCCCACCCCGCGTTCTCCAAGATGTTCGTCGTGACCGAATATGTCGAAGACATGGACGCAATTCTCGCAACGCGTCGGGCTCGCGATCCGGCTGAGCAGAAGGTCTGGGCCGCGCATTTCGCCGTGGTCGAAGGTGAGGCGGTCGGAGAAACGGGAGTCGAGACCGACCGGGCAAGGTTCCGGGGCCGAGGTCGCAGCATGCGCTCGGCCGCTGCCATGAGTGATGGCGCCCCATTGTCAGGCACGGTGGGCACGGTGCTTGATCCGATATTTTCTCTGCGTCGACGGGTGCGCGTGCCCGCCGGTGGCACCGCAACGATCACATTCTGGACCATGGTCGCCCTCTCGCGCGATGAGGTGCTGTCCCTTGTCGAGCGCCATCGCGGTGCCGAAGCCTATGAGCGGGTGTGTACGCTGGCGTGGACGCAGGCACGGGTGCAGTTGCACCACCTTGGCATCAGTCAACGGAACGCAGACCTGTTCCAGCGCCTTGCCGGGCATGTGCTTTATGCAACGCCTGCACTGCGTTCCCCATCCGACCGGATCCGCGATGGTGCCGGCCCGAAATCGGGGCTCTGGAAGCTCGGTATTTCCGGGGATCTGCCGATCGTACTCCTTCGCATCGCGGATGTGGAAGACCTGAATGTGGCGCATCAGTTGCTGCAATCGGTCGAATATTGGCGCCTGAAAATGCTCGACGTTGACCTGGTCATTCTGAACGAGCGCGCGTCCTCTTATGTCCAGGACTTGCAGGCCGCCATCGAAACTCACGCCCGCATTACCCATCCCGAGCTGCAGAATGCGGCAGAGGGGTCGAAGGGAAAGGTCTATTTTCTCCGGGCCGATCTGATTTCGAACGAAGACCGCAACCTGCTGCTCTCGGTTGCCCGTGTGGTTCTCGTCGCCGCTCGCGGAACTCTCGCCGAACAACTCGACCGGCTGAGCGTCACCGAGGCTCCCTCGCCGCCGTCGCTCCCGCAGAAATCAGGGAGGTCCGAGCGCTCGGCCGTGCTTCCCGCGCCCGAGCTTGAGCTATTCAACGGACTGGGCGGATTTGCCGAGGATGGCCGCGAATATGTGACGATCCTCGGCCCTGGCCGAACCACGCCCGCACCATGGGTCAACGTCATTGCGAACAATACATTTGGGTTTCAGGTCGCCGCCGATGGCAGCGGCTTCACCTGGTCGGCCAACAGCCAGCAAAACCAGCTTACCCCATGGTCGAACGACCCGGTTGCCGACCGTCCCGGAGAAGTCCTGTATCTGCGCGACGAGGATACCCGCGAGGTCTGGAGCCCGACCGCACTGCCCGTTCGTGACATCGGGGCAACTTATATTGCCCGCCACGGACGCGGCTACAGCCGGTTTGAACATGCATCACACGGCGTTACGTCCAGCCTCCTCCAGTATGTTCCGATCGAGGATCCGATCAAGATATCGCGTCTTGAACTCCACAACACGTCCGGCCGTCCCCGGCGTATGTCGCTGACTGCCTATGCAGAATGGATTCTAGGTCAGACGCGCGGCATGTCCCAGCCTTGCGTGATAACTGAAATCGATTCCAAAACCGGTGCGATATTCGCCAGGAATCCCTGGAATCAGGGTTTCGGAACCCGTATCGCCTTCGCCGACCTCGCAGGACGCGCGACAGACTGGACCGGCGACCGGCACGAGTTCATCGGCCGCAACGGCACGTTGGAAGATCCCGCCGCGCTGGCGGGAATGGACCCGCTGTCGAAAAATGTCGGTGCTGGCCTCGATCCCTGCGCGGCACTTAGGACTTTCTTCGAGATCCCGCCGGGAGGCACCGTCGAGATCGGCTTCTTTCTTGGCCAGGCCGCGACGGTTGAAGAGGCACGGAGTCTGATTGCGAAGTATCGGAGCGCCGATCTTGATGCCGTGTTGCACGAGGTACGCGATTACTGGGATGACGTTCTCGGCACGGTTCAGGTCGCGACACCCGACCGGGCCATGGACCTCATGCTGAATGGCTGGCTGTTGTATCAGACTCTGGCCTGTCGCGTCTGGGCTCGCTCGGCGTTCTATCAGTCCAGCGGCGCTTATGGCTTCAGGGATCAGATCCAGGATGTGATGGCGCTTCTGACCGCGCGCCCCGAGATTGCCCGCGAGCACCTGCTCCGCGCGGCGGCGCGCCAGTTCGTCGAAGGCGATGTCCAGCATTGGTGGTTGCCCCATTCGGGCGAGGGCGTGCGCACGCGGATTTCCGATGACCGGGCCTGGTTGGCCTATGCCGTTTCGCATTACATCGATGTGACCGGCGATGCAGCCATCCTCGATGAAAAACTCCCGTTTCTGCAAGGTCCGACACTGGACGCCGATCAGCACGACGCGTTTTTCGAGCCGACACTCACCGATGAATCCGCCAGCCTGTTCGAGCATTGCGCGCGCGCACTCGATCAGAGCCTCGCAGTCGGTAGCCATGGGTTGCCCCTGATGGGATCCGGTGACTGGAACGACGGCATGAACCGGGTCGGCGAGCAGGGCAGGGGAGAGAGCGTCTGGCTCGGCTGGCTTCTCGACGTTGTGCTAAAAGCATTCGTGCCGCTGGCCGGGGCGCGCGGCGATACCGCGCATGCGGCACAATGGCGGGCGCATGCCGCTGCGCTCGAATCTTCCATCGAGCGCGAGGCATGGGATGGCAAATGGTACCGGCGCGCCTGGTTCGACGATGGCACGCCGCTGGGCTCGGCGACCAACGACGAATGCCAGATTGATTCCATCGCTCAGTCATGGGCGATCATATCCGGCGCAGCGGATCCCGAGCGCGCTGCGCGAGGGATGGCGGCAGTCGAGGGAAGGCTGATCCGCACGGACGACAGGCTGGCGCTGCTGTTCGCTCCCCCCTTCGACAAGACACCGCTGGAGCCGGGCTATATCAAAGGCTATCCCCCGGGCCTGCGCGAGAATGGTGGCCAATACACCCATGCCGCCTTATGGTCGGTCATCGCATTCGCTGCGCTGGGCGAGGGCGACAAGGCCGGCGCGCTGTTCTCGCTGCTCAACCCGATCAACCATGCACGCACACCTGCTGAGGTCGAGCGTTACAAGGTCGAGCCCTATGTCATCGCCGCCGACGTCTATTCGATGCCGCCGCATGTGGGGCGTGGTGGCTGGACATGGTACACAGGATCGGCCGGCTGGATGCAGCGCGCTGGCATCGAAAGTATCATCGGCCTGACGCTGCAGGGCGGGGATTTGCACATTGCCCCCTGCATCCCCAGGAACTGGCCCGGTTTCCGGGCAACGCTTCGCCACGGTTCGTCACGATACGAGGTTACTGTCGAAAACCCCGACCATGTCTCGGGCGGCATCGCTTCGGCGCATGTCGATGGCGTTGCCGTGAACCATCACCCGCTGTTCGTGCGGCTCGCGGATGATGGGGTCACTCATCAGGTTCTGGTGAGGCTCGGATGACCTTTTCTCCGCATATGGCAACAGGGTATTTCCTATTATGACCGAACCCGGCTCAGATGCATTCGTGTTTTTCGGCGCCACGGGCGACCTGGCATTCAAGAAGATTTTTCCGGCATTGCAGGCAATGATCCGGGACGGCGATCTGGACATTCCGATTATCGGCGTGGCCCGGGCGGGATGGACGCTGGATCAACTGCGTGGCCGCGCGCGCGATAGCGTCGAGCAAAGCGGCGAGGTCGATGAAGAGGCCTTTGCCCGGCTGGCCGCTCAGCTGAAGTATGTGGAAGGCGATTACCGTGATCCGGTGACTTATGACCGCCTTAAGCAGGCGCTGGGCGATGCCCGGCGCCCGCTCCATTACCTCGCAATACCCCCCAGCATGTTTGGCACCGTCGTGCAGGGGCTTGCCCGGTCCGGCTGCGACCGTGAAGCACGCGTGGTCGTCGAGAAACCGTTCGGGCGCGACCTCGCCTCGGCTCAAGAACTCAACCATGTCCTGCACGAGGTTTTCCCGGAATCGTCCGTGTTCAGGATCGATCACTACCTGGGCAAGGAGGCGGTGCTGAATCTGCTGTATTTCAGGTTTGCCAACAGCCTTATCGATCCGATCTGGAACCGGAACTATGTCGACAACATCCAGATCACTATGGCCGAAAGCTTTGGCGTTGAGGGCCGGGGCGCATTTTATGAAGAGGTCGGTGCGCTCCGTGATGTGGTGCAGAACCATATGCTTCAGGTTACCACGCTCTTGGCCATGGATGCGCCGGTCGGACATGATGCTGAATCCGTGCGCATCGAGAAGCATCGGCTGTTTCGCGCCATGCGGCCACTGGACCCGGCCTGTGTCGTGCGTGGCCAGTTCCGCGGCTATCGTGACGAGAAGGGCGTCGCTGCGGATTCGCAGGTCGAGACCTTCGCAGCACTCTGCCTGCACGTTGATACCTGGCGCTGGGCCGGCGTGCCGTTCTACATCCGCGCCGGCAAGTGTCTGCCCGTGACCACCACCGAAGTCATCGTGAAGTTGAGGCGCCCGCCGCTGGCGATCTTTGACGAATTAAGCGCAGCTGCCTCGAACTATTTCCGTTTTCGGCTCAGCCCCGAAGTGGTGATCTCGGCGGGTGCCCGGGTCAAGCGGCAGGGCGAGGACATGCGCGGCGAGCCGGTGGAACTGATCGCGCGCCATGAGCCGCGGAGCAAGGCGCTGCCCTACCAACGATTGCTCAGCGATGCGTTGCGCGGCGACTCCGCCTTGTTCACCCGCGACGACAGTGTCGAGGCGGCGTGGAGGGTCATCGAACCGGTGCTCGGTAATGCCGAGCCGGTAATCCAGTATGAACAGGGCAGCTGGGGGCCGCCCGCTGCCGCAGATATCGTGACCGGCGACGCCCGCTGGCACGATCCGGAACCCGAGGAGAGGGCACCAAGCTGACGCCGCCTGTGATCACCGATCGCAAACCGACGCCAACGGGGCGTGCCCCAGGAGGAAGTCGTGAAACAGACCCGGAAATTGCATGATCTCGGCCAAAGCCTGTGGCTGGACAACATCACCCGCGAATTGCTCGATAGCGGTGAACTGAAGCGCTACATTGACGAGTTCTCGATCACCGGCCTGACATCGAACCCGACCATCTTTGACCGGGCAATCGGTGCGGGCAGCGCTTATGACTCAGGCATCCGCGAAAAGGTGCACGCTGGAAAATCCGGCGAGGACCTGTTCATCGAACTCGCGCTGGAGGACCTTCGTCGCGCCGCCGATCTGTTGCGCCCGGCGTTCGACGCAAGCGATCATACCGATGGCTGGGTGTCGATGGAGGTGTCGCCACTTCTGGCGACTGACACCGATGGCAGCATCAAGGCTGCCCGAAAAATTCACGAGCAAGCCGATCGACAGAATCTGTTCGTAAAGCTTCCGGGCACTCCGGAGGGCATTCCGGCAATTGAGGAATCCATCTTCGCTGGCGTGCCCATCAACGTCACCTTGCTGTTCTCGCGCAAGCAATACCTCGCCGCTGCCGAGGCCTGGCTGCGCGGCATCGAGCGCCGCATCGCTGCTGGGCTGGATCCCCATATTGCCTCGGTCGCCTCGGTGTTCGTCAGCCGCTGGGATGTTGCAATCAATGACAAGGTGCCCCCGAGCTTGCGCAACAAGCTGGGCATCGCCATCGCCGGGCGCACCTACCGGGCCTATCGAGATCTTCTGGAATCGTCCCGCTGGCGCCAGCTTGCCAGTGCGGGTGCACAGCCGCAGCGCCTGCTCTGGGCCAGCACCAGCACCAAGGATCCCGACGCCCCTGACACGCTCTATGTCGAGGCGCTGGCAGCGCCGGACACCATCGACACCATACCGGAAAAGACGCTGCATGCCTTTGCCGAACATGGAGAGTTGAAGAGCGCGATGGCCGTGGACGGCAACGATGCCGAAGCCATGCTCGCGCGTTTTGCGCAGGCGGGCGTCGACATAGATGCGCTGGCGGACCGGCTGCAACAGGAAGGTGTGCAGTCTTTCGCCAAATCCTGGCACGAGCTGTTGCAACGCATTTCGGACAAGAGCGCGGCACTGACCCGCGTCGTCTGACGTACATAGTGAGGATCGAAATGGAACAAGCCGTTTCTGCCCAATCACCCATCTCGCTTACCCGACGCCCACAATGGCTGGCCTTGAAGGAACATGCGGCGCGGGTCAGGCATCGCCATCTGCGCGATCTGTTTGCCGACGATCCCGCGCGCGGCGAGCACCTGCATGCCGAGGGTGCTGGCCTGTATCTTGATTACTCCAAGCAGCGGATCACCGACGAAACCCTGCGACTGTTGCTGGATCTGGCTGATGGGTGTGGTCTGCATGAGCGCATCAAGGCCATGTTTCGCGGCGACCGGATAAATGTCACCGAGGATCGTCCCGTGCTGCACACAGCCCTGCGCGCGCCGGTCGGCGCGCATGTGCCGGTCGACGGCAAGGATGTGGTGCCGGAGGTGCATGCCGTCCTCGACCGTATGGCGGCGTTCAGTGACCGGATACGTTCTGGTGCCTGGACCGGCCACAGTGGCAAGCGAATCCGCAACGTGATCAACGTCGGCATCGGTGGCTCTGATCTTGGCCCGGTGATGGCCTTCGAGGCATTGCGCCATTACAGTCAGCGCGACCTGACGGTCCGCTTCGTATCCAACGTCGATGGCACGGACTTTGTTGAGGCCGTGCGAGACCTTGACCCAGCAGAAACGCTGTTTGTCATCTGCTCCAAGACATTCACCACCCTTGAGACATTGACCAATGCGAGGGCTGCACGTGCCTGGTGCCTCGATGCACTTGGCGACGAGAGCGCGGTGGCCAGGCATTTCGTAGCGGTTTCAACCAATGCGGAAGAGGTCGCCAAATTCGGTATCGACCCGGAAAACATGTTCGGCTTCTGGGATTGGGTTGGCGGTCGCTATTCGATGGATTCGGCCATCGGTCTCTCGACCATGCTGTCGATCGGACCAAAGCATTTTCGTGATATGCTGTCCGGTTTCCACGCCATGGACGAACATTTCCAGAACACACCGCCCGAGCGCAACCTGCCGGTGCTGATGGGATTGCTGTCCATCTGGAACAACAACTTCCTCGGGGCTGCGACCGTGGCTGTGCTGCCCTACGAGCAGTATCTCAAGCGCCTCCCGGCGTATCTGCAGCAGTTGACGATGGAGAGCAACGGCAAGCATGTCCGCCTTGACGGAACCCGGGTGGATTACGACACCTGCCCGATCTTCTGGGGCGAGCCGGGTACCAACGGCCAACATTCGTTCTATCAGCTGATCCACCAGGGCACGCGCATCGTGCCTTGCGACTTCATCGGCTTCTGCCAGCCGCTCAATCCCCTTGGCAACCAGCACGACCTGCTGATGGCCAATCTGTTTGCCCAGGGCGAGGCGCTTGCCTTTGGCAAGACCGAGGCTGAGGTGAAAGCCGAGGGCGGATCAGCGGCGCTGGCGCCGCACCGCAGATTTGAAGGTAACCGGCCGAGCAACACCATTCTTGCGGAACGGCTGACCCCGTACGCGCTGGGGACTCTCGTCGCCCTCTACGAGCACAGCGTGTTCGTGCAGGGCGCTATCTGGGATATCGACTCGTTCGATCAATGGGGTGTGGAACTTGGCAAGGCGCTGGCCAGGCGAACCGCTGCCGAAATCGCCAGCCGCAACGATCCGGAGCTTGCCCATGACAGTTCCACCAACACACTGATCCGGCGTTATCGTCGGCTGCGCGAGCAACGCCCATGAGCACCGCAATCAGCCCGCTTGCGGGCAAGCCTGCGCCGAAATCGCTGTTGGTCGATGTGCCAAAGCTGCTCGCTGCCTATGTCGATCTGCGGCCCGATGCCACCGTCCCCGCGCAACGTGTCGCCTTTGGCACGTCCGGGCACCGCGGCATCTCGTTCGAACGCAGTTTCAACGAATGGCATGTGCTGGCGATCAGCCAGGCGATCTGCGACTATCGCAAAGGCAAGGGGATCGATGGCCCGCTCTACATCGGTTTTGACACCCACGCGCTGTCACGACCAGCGTTCGAAAGTGCGCTGGAAGTCCTGGCTGGCAACGGCGTGGAGACGGTGATCGCTTCGCACGGCGAATACACGCCGACACCGGCGATCTCTCATGCGATCCTGACCTACAACCGGGGCCGCAGCTCGGGTGTCGCCGATGGTATCGTCATCACTCCATCGCATAATCCACCCGACAATGGCGGTTTCAAATACAATCCGCCGAACGGAGGCCCGGCCGGAACCGACGTTACCGGCTGGATCGAGGACCGCGCCAATGCGTTGCTCGGGGATGATGTCAAAGCGGTGCGGCGCATTCCACTCACCCAAGCGCGTCGCGCTACCACGATGCACGAGCGTGACTTTCTTGACGCCTATGTGAGCGATCTCGGCAGCGTGCTCGACCTCGATGCGATCCGCAGCGCCGGCATCCGCATGGGGGTGGACCCGCTCGGTGGCGCGGGTGTGCATTACTGGGCAAGGATCGCCGAACGCTACAAACTTGATCTGACCGTCGTCAGCGAACAGGTCGACCCGACCTTTGGTTTCATGACCGTCGATTGGGATGGCCAGATCCGCATGGACCCATCGTCATCCTATGCGATGCAGCGGCTGATCGGGCTGAGGGATCGCTACGACGTCGCCTTCGCCTGCGACACCGATCACGATCGCCACGGCGTCGTGACACCCGGTGCGGGACTGATGCCGCCCAACCACTACCTGAGCGTGGCCGTCGACTACCTGTTCCGCAATCGCCAGCACTGGGACAGCAAGGCAGCTGTCGGCAAGACCGTGGTCAGCAGCGCGATGATCGACCGCGTGACCGCCAGACTCGGCCGCAGGCTCCATGAGGTTCCGGTCGGCTTCAAATGGTTTGTCGACGGGCTTCTCGACGGCAAACTGGGCTTTGGCGGCGAAGAAAGCGCCGGCGCGTCGTTCAGCCGTATCGATGGAAACGTGTGGACCACCGACAAGGACGGGATCGTGCCCGCGCTGCTGTCCGCCGAGATCACCGCACGCACCGGCCGCGACCCCGGCGAGCGGTATGTCGAGCTGACGCGCGACCTCGGCGAGCCCTTTGCCGATCGCGTCGAGGCAGCGGCGAGCGCCGCGCAGAAGAAAAGACTGGCAAGACTTTCGCCTTCGGACCTGAGCATCACGCAACTTGCCGGAGAGAAGGTCGAAAGTATCCTCGACCACGCGCCTGGCAACGATGCTCCAATCGGCGGCATCAAGGTGATCTCGGCCAGCGGCTGGTTTGCTGCACGACCCTCCGGCACCGAGGATATCTACAAGATTTATGCGGAAAGCTTTCGCGGAGAGGATCATCTGCGTGACATCCTGAAACAGGCGCAGGACGTCGTCGATGCCGCTCTTGCGGAACAGCAACAGGAGCAATCATGACCAAAGAGCTTGATCGACAATGCGTCAACACCTTGCGGTTCCTGTCGGCGGACGCCGTGCAAAAGGCGAAAAGCGGGCACCCCGGGCTGCCGCTTGGTGCCGCGTCAATGGCCTATGTGCTGTGGACACGGGTGCTGAGGCACAATCCGCGCAATCCCCAATGGGTCGACCGCGACCGCTTCGTGCTCTCTGCCGGACACGGCTCGGCGCTGCTTTACAGCCTGCTGCATCTGACCGGCTATGATCTGTCCCTCGATGACATCATGCAATTCCGACAATGGGGCAGCAAGACACCGGGTCATCCCGAACGTGGCCATACGCCGGGCGTGGAAACCACCACCGGGCCGCTGGGTCAGGGCTTTGCCAACGCGGTTGGCATGGCTATCGCCGAGGCACAGCTGGCGGCACGTTACAATCGGCCGGGCCATGCCATCATCGACCATGCAACCTATGTTCTGGCGAGTGACGGTGACCTGATGGAGGGCGTGGGCGCAGAAGCGGCCTCGCTTGCCGGGCATCTCAAGCTTGGAAAGCTGATCTGCCTTTACGACAACAATCACGTCACCCTGTCCGCGGGCACCGACATGACGTTTACCGAGGATCGCGCGCGCCGCTTCGAATCCTGTGGCTGGCACACCCTGTCTGTCGCGGATGGCAATGACCTTGATGCAATCGACGCCGCTTTGCGTGCCGCGCAGGCAGAGACCTCGCGGCCTTCGCTGATCCTGGTGCGCACCCATATCGGCTTTGGGTCTCCAAACAAGCAGGACAGCTTCGAGGCGCATGGCTCGCCCCTTGGCGAAGACGAATTGCGCCTGACCAAGCAGAACCTCGGCTGGCCGGCCGAGCCGTCATTCCTGATTCCGGAACCGGCGCTGGAGCATTTCCGCGAGGTGGTCGAACGCGGCAGACAGGCTGAAGCGGAGTCGAACGCGCGCATGGCGGCCTATACACACGCCTTCCCCGACCTGGCGCAGGAACTCCAGAATAGGCTGCGGGACGAGCTACCGGCTGGTTGGGACGCGGATATTCCCGAGTTTCCCCCCGACGCGAATGGCATGGCCACGCGCGTCGCCTCGGGCAAGGTGATGAACGCAATCGCTCCGCGGTTGCCGGCGCTGGTTGGCGGATCGGGCGACCTCGATCCGTCGACCTTCACCGCGCTCGACGGCTTCGGCGATTTCAATCCGCCGTCGGATCAGGGCATGGACACACAGGGCTCGAACGGCGGTGGCTGGAGCTACGCAGGGCGCAACCTGCACTTTGGCGTGCGCGAACACGCGATGGGCGCCATCATCAACGGCCTGGCTGCGCATGGTGGGTTCATTCCCTATGGCGCGACCTTCCTTATCTTCTCGGATTACATGCGTCCGCCGATCCGACTTGCCGCGCTGATGGGCCTGCATGTCGTGTTTGTATTTACCCATGACAGCATTGCGCTGGGCGAGGATGGGCCCACCCATCAGCCGGTTGAACAGCTGGCTTCGCTACGCGCGATTCCGAACCTGACCGTGATCCGCCCCGCCGATGCCAATGAAACTGCGGTCGCGTGGCGGGTCGCGCTGGAGACGCGCGATCGCCCGGTAGCGTTGGTGCTGAGCCGACAGAAACTGCCCACCCTTGACCGCAGCCATCATGCACCCGCCGAGGGCTTGCGTCGTGGTGCCTATGTGTTGGCCGACGCACCCGACGCCAGGCCGGAACTGATCCTGATCGCAAGCGGCTCCGAAGTTGGCCTGATCGTTGCCGCAGCCAAGCGCCTGCAGGGGCAGGGTGTCGCCGTGCGCTGCGTGTCGATGCCCAGTTGGGAGCTGTTCGACGCTCTGCCCCAGGCCGAGCGCGAGGCCGTGCTGCCGCCAACTGTCAGCGCACGCCTCGCTGTTGAGGCCGGTGTGGCACAAGGCTGGTGCCGCTACGTCGGCGCAGCGGGAGACGTGCTGAGCATAGAGCATTTCGGAGCCTCTGCGCCGGCAGATGTGCTGCTGGAGAAGTTCGGCTTTACCGTCGACAACATCTGCGCGCGCGCCATGGCCCTACTTGCCAGCCGTTGACCACTTGCACTGAGAAACAGTTGCGCCTCGATCACTCGCCCCGGGCCGGGCCGGGGGTCGGCGCAGCCGGTGCCTGCTCTCAACTCGCCGTCAGCTGCGCCAGATCGAGGCTTGGCAAGTCGCCGATGCACTCCAGGTTGTGATCGGCTGCGGGATACTTGGCGACCACCTCCGGATCGTGTGCGTAATGACCCTGGCGCACGAACACCGTGGTGACGCGCGGGCCCCAACTTTTCTTGACGGCCGCAAGGATCCGCAACTTGTCCTCGACCAGCACATAATGTTCGGCGGGGCAGCGCCGCGTGACATCCGCCAGTTCCTTTTCCTTGTGCAGATAAATAAGCACGCGCCCCGCGACCGCATCCGCCAGCCCCGAGCGGTTCACCTTGCGCGGCTGGAAGACGATGTCGCCATCGGTCAGGATGGCGGTCGATCCCCACTGTCCGACATGGTCGATGGCCTCCAGCGCACCGGGGAAGAGGCGGTCAGCAAACGGATAGTCGAGCAGGAACTCTCCGACCGTCAGGATCGCGGAATCGCGCGGATATGCGTCGCGATAACCTTGCAGCGCCCCAAGGTAGTCCGCGTAACCAAGTACGGTTCGCCGCTCCTCGAAGATGCGCCAATATTGCTGGGCACGATCGCTGCCCACCTTGCTTTCAAGATGGTCCTGAAGGTCGGCAATGACGCGGTCGTTGTCGAGCAACGTGTTGTCGACGTCGAACAGGAACGCTGTTTTCGACCGGAGGTCATTCATTTCTTGCGCCTTCCTTCATCCCGTTTTGCCTGGCTTCTCGATATGTCCGCCGAACTGGAACCGCATCGCGGACAAGAGCTTGTCGGCAAACAACGCCTCGCCACGCGAACTGAACCGCTCGTAGAGCGCCGTGCTGAGCACCGGCGCAGGCACACCCACATCGATGGCAGCCTTGATGGTCCATCGGCCCTCGCCCGAATCCGACACCCTCCCGTCGAATGCTGCGAGCGCCGGATCTTTGGCCAACGCGGCGGCGGTCAAATCCAGCAGCCACGATGAGATGACGCTGCCACGGCGCCAGACCTCGGCGATCTCGCTCAAATCAAGGTCGAACTGAAACTCCTCGGGGTTGCGCAGCGGCGTTGTCTCGGCATCGGCAACCTGTTCTTCCTTGCCGATATTCGCGTGCTTCAGGATGTCCAAGCCTTCGCTGTAAGCGGCCATGAGGCCATATTCGATGCCGTTATGCACCATTTTGACAAAGTGACCGGCGCCACTTGGCCCACAGTGCAGATAGCCCTGTTCGGCAGTGCTGCCGGGACCTTCGCGCCCGGGCGTACGCTCGATGTCGCCCGTGCCGGGTGCCAGGGTCCTGAAAATCGGATCGAGGTGCTGCACGGCCTGCTTCTCGCCGCCGATCATCAGGCAATAGCCGCGTTCCAGCCCCATCACGCCGCCGCTTGTCCCGCAATCGATGTAATGAATCTTCCTGGCCGCGAGTTTCTTGGCGAGCCGGATATCATCCACGTAATAAGAGTTGCCGCCGTCGATCAGAATATCGCCGGGATCAAGATGCGGCAGGATGTCGGCGATGATTTGCTCTACCAACGCCCCAGGAACCATCATCCAGATCGCGCGCGGCTTCTCCAGCTTCGTCGTGAGGTCCGCGAGAGAGGACGCCCCGATAGCCTCTTCCTGTGTAAGCGCCTCGACCGCTTGGGGTGACTTGTCGAAAACCACACATTGGTGCCCCCCCTGGAGCAACCGGCGGACCATGCTCGCGCCCATCCTGCCAAGGCCGATCATTCCGATTTGCATGATAGTCTCCTATTCGAGAGCCGATTGTTTCATGAATGTGTGATCGTGTCGCTCCCGGTCCGCGTCACCACGCCAGCCAGCGTCTGGCCCTGGCCTTGAGTGTCGGGGTCAGGCGCGTGCGGTTATAGGCGTCGGCCGCCATCTTGATCGCCTCTGCCTGCGTCGGATAGGCGTGAATGACCTTTGCCAGGCGGCGCAACCCGATCTTGCAACTGATCGCGAGCGAGATGCCGTTGATCATCTCTCCGGCATGGCGCGCGACCACGGTGGCCCCGAGAATCTGATCACTGCCCTGGCGAACATGGATTTTTACAAAGCCGTCATCTTCGCCGTCGGTTATGGCACGATCGACGTCATGCATCAGAATTGTGAATGTCCGGACCGGAATCGAGTTTTCCCATGCGTCCCGCACTGAAAGTCCGACATGAGCGATCTCGGGATCGGTATAGGTGCATCGCGGGATCGTCAGCGCGCTGAACCGCTTGCGCCCCATAAACAGCGCGTTCTGGACGACGATACGGGCAGAGGCGTCGGCAGTATGCGTGTACTTCTGCTCCAGACAGACATCGCCCGCCGCATAGATTCGCGCATTGCTTGTCTGCTGGAAGTCATTGACCAGAACGCCGGTCTTGGTGTCGTATTCGACGCCCGCCGCATCGAGGTTCAGGCCTTCTACATTGGGTGCCCGCCCGATGCCGACCAGGATTTCGTCAACGGCCAGACTGCTCCTGTTGCCATCACTGACAAGTTCCGCAACCTTCTTTTCATCCACCATCCGTACCGCGACAACGGCAGAGTTGAGGTGGATCTCGACGCCATCGCGCGCCATGGAATCCGAGAGGATCTGCGCGGCGTCACGCTCTTCCATCGACAGGAACATCGGATCGCTCTGCGCAATGACGACCTGTGACCCGAGGCGGCAGAACGCTTGCGCCAGTTCGCACCCCAGCGCGCCGCCACCGATGACCAGCAGCCGCCGCGGCCGCTCGGTCAGACGGAAGACATTTTCATTGGTCAGATATCCCGCGTCCTTGAGCCCGGGAATGTCCGGCGTTACCGGCCGTGCCCCGGTTGCGACGACCGCTTTCTTGAAATGTAGCGTCGATCCGGCCACCGCCACAGTGCCGGGTCCGGTGAATTGCGCGGCACCCATAAACAGCTCGATCCCCTGCCCCTGCAAACGGCGCGCAGCGTCCGACCTGCTGATCCGTGTCTGCACGCGGCGCATCCGCTGCATCACTGCGGTGAAATCATGATCCATCCTGTCGGCCGCCGGCACGCCATATGATCTTGCATCGCGCATGTCGGCATAAAGCCGCGATGTCCGGATAATCGCCTTTGAGGGCACGCAACCGACGCTCAGGCTGTTGCCGCCGATCCGGTCGCGTTCGATCAGCGCGACTCTCGCGCCCAAGGCCGCGGCGCTGCGCGCGGCCGTCAGCCCGGCCGGACCAGCGCCGATAACGACCAGATTGTATTTCCCCGAGGGAGCCGGGTTCTGCCAGTCAGGCGGGTGAATGTTGTCGAGGAGTGCACCATTCACCGCGACATCGACAGGCCCGTTCGGTTGCGGATCAGGATGCGGCATGTCGGTCCCCACCGGTTCCAGAACAAGGATTCATGACAACCAGCCGCCCGTGAATCCCGCGCGGCGCAGACCGTTCCGGATGTGGATGCATTGCCGCATCAGCTTCCAGACAAGCTGCGAGCGGCAATTTTCGATCATCAGGACAAGAATGCCTTGATCGAGCCCGAAATATCCCTCCGAGATCCAGCCGGCGGGCCCGCTCCCTGAGAGGGTTGGATTGAAACTGGCTGGCAGTCTGAAATCATGAACTGCGTCCGGGAAGCGCTCGCAGAAACGGCGCAGCGCGCGCATGGCGAGATCAGGAACAAACGGCAGGCATGCGAGCGCGGAGGCTGGCGAGATCGTGCCGTCATCGGGGCCAAAGGGCACGCCACGCGCCGCATAGCCGAAAAAGCGCCGCTCCCTGCCGTCAACAATTCCGGTCGGCAGTGAAGGTCCGTCGCATGCCGAGATACCCCAGCAGTCTTCGCCATAGCCCGTAAAACCATGAGGATTACGATAAGCATATTTGCGCTGGATCAGGGCAGCGCGTCGGCTGTTCTCGAAGTAATCGCTGTGCTTCTCGCGCATGAAGCGATCCCGAATACCTTTGAAGTCGATCCAGGCATGCGAATATTGATGAATGAAAAGCGGCCCGGCATAGAGAAAGTTGTAGTCGTATATGTTTTCCCACTGATAGGTTGCGGTCCAGGCATGAAAGCTCTGCGCGGGAAGGGGATGTGTTGGTGATGCGAGGCCCAGGATATAAATAATGGTCCCCTCATTATATCCATCCCAGCCATAGTGCAGAAACCCACTTTCGGGCTTCCACCCCTGCCGCACCGTTGACGTGCCACCACATGCCCACGGCCAATCGACTCGACGATAGAGCGCCTCGGAAAGTTCGCGGATCTCTTGTTCCCCTGGCGTTTCCCCACTGAAATACACATTCGCGACCAGCATGCCGGCAAGTAGCAGCGTCGTGTCAATTAATGATAGTTCGGACTGCCAGACACGTCTGCCGGTGTTCATGTCCAGAAAGTGGTAATAAAAGCCCCTGTGCCCGGTCGCGTCAGGTTGCTCGCCTTGCCGTCCGTCCCGGAAGAACCGCAGCGCCGCGAGGGTGCGCGCCACCGCATCCGCCCGCGTGATCCAGCCACGCTCTACCCCCACCGGATAGACTGACAATGCAAAGCCGACCACCGCGATGCTACAGGGCGAACCCGGGCGACTGGTATCGGCAACCAGCCCGTTACCAGCATTGAATTGCTCCAGAAAGTAGCCGAAAGCCGCACGCTGGAAACGATCCAGCAATTCCTCGTCTGACCGGGTCAGCGCATCATCCACGGTCACGCTCGGCAATTCGGGAGGTGACGCCCGGCACCAGCGCCGGCGACAAGAACGAACCGGGGCCGGCCGATCCATTGCGAAAGCCTGAGGGGCGTGGAGCGCGCGCGTGTTACGACGCGATAGACGTTACTGATATGACCACAACAATCTGACATTTCGCAGGCCCCGTTCCCTGCAAGCGTTGGTTCATGGTGGCTTGACTTGAAGTGGTCTGCCGAATTGTGATGCAGACAGGTTCACAGACATTAAGCCGGTCAAGGATCGAGCCATCGAACGCAATGGTCGAGCTATTCCCATGGTGGGCCTTCTTCAAGTGTTGTCACGCATTGTTGTGCTATCGCGTGTGGTCATGATCGTGTGAGTTCAGGGGGTAACCGGGCGGCGTTGATCTGCCAAGCCATTCGCCTCCATCCACGATCAGGGCATTTCCGGCTTTGACAGACGCATGGATTTGCGTTTGGAGATGATTTGCATAGTCTTTGAGCGTGAGGCGATCCAGGATTGTTCCGACAGTGCGGCACAGGGCTTCGCAGGATCGGGCTGCAGCGCTCTACCTGCTCCGGTCGGTGTAGGAGCCAGCCGGCCTCAGGCCGCCGCCGGACGAAAGTTCAGTGTCAGAGGTCGTCCTGCTGCCAAGTGGCCGCCCGACGCCCACCCTCCAGGTCCCCGATCATATCGTGCCGCCGAGCGAGCCTTCGAGTTCTGCCATTTCCTGGCCACCGGCCATCAGGTCCTGAAGTTCAGCGCTGGTGACATCGCCGCGCTTGGCCGTGCCAAGGGTCTGTCCGCGATTCAGCACGGTGAAGCGATCACCCACCGCGACAGCATGGCGGACGTTGTGCGTGATGAAGACGATGGCGATGCCCTGTTTGCGCACGCGGTCGATCGTGCTCAGGACATTGGCGGTCTGGCGCACCCCCAGGGCCGACGTGGGTTCGTCCAGGATCAGAACGCTGGCGCCAAAATAAACCGCACGGGTGATGGCCACGGTCTGCCGCTCACCCCCGGAGAGGGTTCCAACCGCTTGGTCGGGGCCGCGCAGGTTGATGCCCATCTTGCTCATCTCGTCCATCGTCACCTGATTGGCGCGGCGCATGTCGAAGGTGCGGAACGGCCACCGGCCCTTTTCCGGCTCGCGCCCCATCCAGAAGTTGCGCGATATGCTCATCAGCGGGATCATGGCGAGGTCCTGGTAGACCGTGGCGATTCCTGCTGTCATGGCATCGCGCGGGCTGGCGAAGTTGACCTGTTTCCCGTTGATGAACATCTCGCCCGAGGTTGCCTGGTGAACTCCCGACATCACCTTGATGAAGGTTGATTTCCCCGCGCCGTTGTCACCTAGAAGACAATGACATTCCCCGGCGTGAACATCGAAGGACACCCCGCTCAGCGCGATGACATGGCCGAAATGCTTCCTGATGTTGCGCATTTCCACGATCGGGACGGTCATCATCGCTCTCCCGTGATCAGACGGCGGATATAGGTGTTCATGATGACGGCAATCAGCAGGATGCCGCCCAAAAAGACCCGGAATAGCGAGCTTTCAGCATTGGCAAAGAACAGCCCCTGCTGGACGACGCCAAATATGATGGCGCCAAGCGCCGCGCCGATCACCGATCCGTAACCGCCCGTCAGCAGCGCGCCGCCGATGACGACGCAGATGATGGCCTCGAATTCCTTCAGCAACCCGCGATCCGCCGCCGCCGATCCGAACTCCATGATCTGCGCGGTCGAGAGGACGCAGGCGCAGAAGGCCGTCAGCATGAACATCAGGATCTTGACCCGGTTGACCGGCACCCCGACGTAGCGCGCTGCCTGTGCATCACCGCCCGCGGCAAAGATCCAGTTGCCGAACTTGGTCTTGGTTAGCAACCAGTGGCCGAAGATTACCAGGGCGATTGCCCAGACTATCAGCATGGGCAGGCCGTCCACCACCGGCTCCCCGGCGCGGTTGCCACGGGTGAAGGTGCCCAGGATGCCGACATCGGCCAGCCACTGGAACATGCCGGTCAGGATCTTGCCACCGAAGACCGGGGCCAGCCAGTCGCCCTCTGCCGGTTCGGACAGGCCGCCAATGATCGTCTGCCGGGTGAAATGGATCGCCGCCCAGATCGAGAGCCCGCGCAGGATATAGAGAAATGCCAGGGTGACGATGAACGAGGGCAGGCCTGTCTTGATGACCAGCCAGCCATTGAGCGCGCCGATGGCGACGCAAATCGCGAAGGTGCACAGGATGGCGAGCCACATCGGCAAGCCCATGTGCATGGACAGTATCGCCGTGACAATGCCCGCAAAGCCGATCATCGACCCTAGTGAGAGGTCGAACTCACCGGCAATCATCAGCAGACAGGCACCGACGGCAATTATCATGAACTGGGCCGACACCACACTCCAGTTCATCACGCCTTCGGCGGCGAACATGCCGCTGTCGCCAGCGATCGACAGGAAAAGTGCAAAGACCAATGTGACGCCGAAGATCCCGCCCAGCTCGGGCCGGATAAGGACGCGACGCCACGCGGGAACCTTTCTTACCCGTTCGTCCCCGTTTCCAAGTTCCGTTTGCGCCATTGACTGCCCCAATATTTCCGAAGTGGCCGCAGTGATACCCGCTGCGGCCACCCGTTTCCGTTGCCGCTATCAGCGGTACTGGCCGGACAGTTCCTCGACCATCTCGATATTATCGACAGTCACGAAACCGGGCCCGGTGAAGACCGGATTGGCCTGGATGACGCCGTAACGGATGTAATCGGCCAGGATTCGCACCGGCACGGCTCCCTGCAGGAAGGGCTGCTGGTCGATCGCGAAGTCGATGGTCCCGTCCTTGATCGCATCCGCGATTTCAGGCGAGAGGTCGAACGTGCCGAAGAAGATCTCGCCGTCCAGACCCAGTTCCTCGACGGCGCGGATCGTCGGCGCGGCCGAATTCGGGCCCAGCGTGAGGATTGCGTCGGTGTCGGGGTTGGCACTCAGATAGGCGCGAACCTTGTTCTCGACTTCCGACGGGTCGATGCCGGAATCGATCATCTGGTTGCCCAGCTCGACGCCAAGACCATCGGCAAAACCCGTGCAGCGTTCGACCGAAGCGGGGTTGGTGATGTAGTGATTTACACACAGGAACGAGGTTACGCCTGCTGCCGCAGCGCGTTCGCCAGCGCCCAGGCCGGCTTCGTATTCCGGCTGGCCCACATGGGTCAGCGCGCCCAGTTCACGGCTCTGCTCGACCGTGCCCGAGTTGACGGTGACAACCGGGATACCCTTGCCGACAGCGTCGGTGATCGGGCCATATAGCACGTCGAAATCCGCGATCGTCACGATGATCCCGTCGACGTTGGCCGCAGCCGCCTGCTGCACGATGCGGGCCATGTCGGCAAGGTCGCCAGTTGGCGGGTTGCGGTATTCGGTCGAGGTGCCCATTTCATCATCGGCGATCTGGATTGCGTTCTTGATGACGTTGAACCAGCTGTCGCTGTCCGGCCCGTGGCTGATCCAGACGAATTGCTCACCTTCAGCATGGGCGGGGGCCGCTATCCCGAATGCAGCCAGCAGCGCGGTGACGGCGGCCGATTTCAATAGTATCTTCATGTCTCTTTCTCTCCCTCTTGGATTTCAACTTGCGTTCCGGCTTCGTGGTAATGCCATAGCCCGTCGAGCCGGATGTCGACGGATGGAAACCGTGTCACAGGTCTGTGACGCACGAAAACGATCAGCTGAAGCAGCGGGTCTGTTGGCGTGATCGTGGGGTGATACTACGGGGCCGCGATTCAAAAACAATCGCTTTCTGCCGGGGTGGATGGGGCTGTTACTGGTGGTGGCGAGGCCCGATTGGCCGCAACAGGCAAGACGCTCCCGGGACTCAGGGTCGCGCATTGCGGCAATCATCCGACCGCCTCCAGCGCAGATGGCCCGGAGCCCGGGCCTTTTCGCGCTGAACAGCATGGCCCGGACGGCCCTGTGCTGGCGGCGAAGGTATCGCTCGCGTATCCTCATTGGGGTACCATAGCCGCGAGAAACGCTCGTTGACAACTCATAAATTCTGCAATTGATATTGCTAGAGCAAAGGGGGAGGCTCCATCGGATGGTCCAGATCGCAGTTCTAGGGGTTGGCCGGATCGGCCGCATGCACGCGCAGAATATCGCGCTCCATCCTCGCGCCTCGCTCGCCGGTCTCTATGACATCGACGAGGCGGCGGCGTCCGAGATTTCCGCCTCGCTCAAGACGCGGCGTTTCGATTCCGTCGAAGAGGTCCTGTCATCGCCCGAAGTCGATGCGGTGCTGATCGCCACTGCCACCGCCACGCATGTCGATCTGATCGAACAGGCGGTCGCGGCCGGAAAGCCGGTCCTGTGCGAAAAGCCGATCGACCTGTCGCTGGAAAGGGTGAACGCCTGCGCCGCCCACATCCGAGGCAAGGATGTCCCGATCATGCTGGGCTTCGTTCGGCGTTTCGACAGCGGTCATGCAGGTGTGCGCCGCGCGGTCGAGGATGGCAGTCTCGGCGATCTGCATCAGGTCATCATCACCTCGCGCGACCCGGGCATGGCGCCTGACGCCTATATCGAGGTCTCGGGCGGCATCTTCCGCGACATGACCATTCATGATTTCGACATGGCGCGTTTCATTCTGGGCGAAGAGGTGGAGACGGTCTTTGCCACCGGCTCACGCCTCGTCGACCCCGATCTGATGGCGCGCTGTGACGACTACGATACTGTCACCGTGGTGATGACCACGCCCTCGGGCCGGCAGGCGATCATCAACAACTCCCGCCGGGCGGTCTATGGATATGATCAGCGGGTCGAGGCTTTTGGTTCGAACGGCATGGTGATTTCGGAAAATCACGCCATGACCCATCTGCGCCGCTGGGGTGAGAATGCGACCGAACAGGCGCCGCCTCTGAAGAATTTCTTTATCGACCGCTATGCCGACGCCTTTGCCGCCGAGATCAGCGCCTTTGTCGATGTGGTCGAGAATGGCGCCCCGGTGCCAGTCGGGTTCGATGACGGCCGTCTTGCCCTGGTTCTGGCCGAGGCCGCCGGGCGCTCGATCCGTGAAGGGCGCGCCATCAGAGTTGATGAGGTCACGGGGTAATGGCCGACATCTGCGGCCAGTTTACCTCTACCGCCCGAAGGAGGGGCCTGCCGTGTTCACGAACCGTCTGAAGCAGCTCTGGGCAGAGGGGAAGCCCGCCATAAATGGCTGGCTGTCGATTGGCAGCCCCTTCGTGGCCGAGATCATGGCCGCGCAAGGCTATGATAGCGTGACTATCGACATCCAGCATGGCGCCCTCGACTATTCGGCGGCATTGCCGATGCTGCAGGCCATGCGCGCCTCGGACGTCACGCTCCTGGCGCGCGTGCCATGGCGTGAGCCGGGAATCATCATGAAAGCGCTCGATGCCGGTGCGCAGGGCATCATCTGCCCGATGATCAACTCTGCTGCTGAAGCCGCCGAATTCGCGAGCTTCATGCGCTATCCGCCCTTGGGTCAGCGCAGCTATGGCCCGACGCGGGCGGCCATAGCCTATGGTGGCTATGGCACCGCCGCTAACGGCGAGGTTCTTGCCATCGCCATGATCGAGACGAGGGAAGGCATCGACAACCTTGACGCCATCGCGGCGACCCCGGGGATCGACGGCATCTATGTCGGACCTGCCGATCTGACGCTCGGCACCCAACAGGGCCGCCTCGCCCCGGGGTTTGATCGCGAGGAAGAGGAAATGATCGCCCTGATCCAGGGCATCCTTGCCGCCTGCAAGGCGAACGGCATCCGCGCCTGCCTGCATTGCGGAACGCCGGAATATGCGGCACGCGCCATCGGCTGGGGTTTCGATCTGACGACCGTCAGCGGCGACAGCCGCCTGCTGGCCTCGGCTGCCAGCACCTCTGTCAGCAAATGGCGCGAGCTGGTCGGAACCGCCCCCGCCAGTGCAACCGAAAGCGCCTACTGATGCCGCATCTCCTCGTCGCCGGCAAGCTGCACGAGGCGGGCGAGGCGCTGCTTCGCGACCTGCCGTCCAGGGGGTTCAGCGTCGATTATGTAGAAGAGCTATCCGAATCCTCCTATGCGCCATTGATCGGACGCGCCGATGCACTGGTGATCCGCACCCAGCCGCTGACTGCCGCGACGATCGCGCAGGCAGAACGGCTGCGGGTCGTGTCGCGGCATGGGGTAGGCTACGATTCGGTCGATGTCACGGCGCTCACGTCACGCGGCATCGCGCTGACCATCGCCGGTGACGTCAATTCGGTTTCGGTTGCCGAACATGCGATGATGCAGATGCTGGCGGCGGCCAAACGGGCGCTGGCGGCAGATGATGCCGTGCGCGATCCGGCCCGTTGGGGGTGGCGCAACCAGCTGCAGGCCCGCGAGATATCGAACCGGAACCTGCTGCTCGTCGGTTACGGCCGCGCTGGGCGTCGTCTGGCGCAGATGGCGCGGGGTTTCGACATGGATATCCGCGCCCATGATCCCCTGCTCGAGGCACGCGGCTGGCCTGAGGGTCCGGTGGCCCCCGTCTCGCTGGCCGACGGGCTTCGCTGGGCGGATTTCATCTCGGTCCATGTGCCCAGGGGCGACCGGCCACTGATCGGCTCCGAGGAGATTGCACTGATGAAACCAGGTGTCGTCATCGTCAATACGTCACGCGGCGGCGTGGTGGACGAAGCGGCGCTGGCTTTGGCACTTGCCTCGGGGCAGGTGGGCGCGGCGGGGGTCGATGTGTTCGAGGAAGAGCCGCCGATTGCGTCGCCACTGATGGCCCGTCGCGATGCGATCCTTTCACCGCATATCGCGGGACTGACCAACGAGGCCAGCGAGCGGCTGGCGCTTGCCTCGATCCGCAACGCGGTCGATTTTCTCGAGGGCAGCATCGACCGTCATCTGGTCGTTAACCCGGAGGTCCTGAATGGCTGACAAACCTGTTCTTCGCATCGGCCTGATCGGTTCGGGCTTCATGGGCAAGGCGCATGTCCATGGTTTCGCGTCTGCGGAAAAAGCATTCGACCTGCCCTATCGGCTGGAGCTGCACAGTGTCGCCGATGCGAGCGATGATCTGGCCGCGCGCGCTGCCGATGAATTTGGTTTCGCCCGCCATACCGGCAACTGGCGCGAACTGATCGCGGACCCGGATATCGACGTGATCGACATCACCGCCCCGAATGCGCTGCATCACGAAATGGCGCTCGCAGCCATCGCGGCCGGGAAGCATGTCTATTGCGAAAAGCCCCTCGCCCCGACCGCCGCCGAGGCCCGCGAGATGACTGAAGCCGCGCGCGCGAAGGGCGTCAGGACGCAAGTCGGGTTCAACTATCTGTGCAACCCCATGCTGGCCACCGCGCGCGAGATGATCGCCGGTGGAGAACTGGGCGAGATTCGCGGCTATCGTGGTCTTCATGCCGAAGATTACATGGCCGATGCTGATGGCCCCTTCACTTTCCGGCACGACCCGGCCGGTGGCGGCGCGCTTGCCGATATTGGCAGCCATGCTTTGGCGACGGCGGAATATCTGCTTGGGCCGATTACCGAGGTGATGGGCGATTGTGTGACACTGATCGGCGAGCGCCCCGACGGCAAGGGAGGCATGCGCCGGATTGAGGTCGACGATGTGGGCAGGGCATTCGTCCGCTTTGCCAACGGTGCCCAAGGCTCAATCGAGGGCAACTGGATCGCGACCGGCCGCAAGATGCAGCACGATTTCGAAATCCATGGCTCGAAAGGTGCTCTGCATTTCACCCAGGAGCGTTTCAATGAGCTGCATTTCTATTCGACCACAGATGCGCCCGGCCGTCAGGGATTTCGTCGCATCGAAGCTGGCCCGGAACACGCGCCCTACGGCCACTTCTGCGTCGCGTCCGGGCATCAGATCGGCTTCAACGACCTCAAGGCGATCGAGGTCGAGGGCTTCATCCGTGCCATCGCCGGGGAGGCGCCCGAGCGTTTCGGCTTCGACAAGGGATACCGCATCCAGACCCTGGTCGAGACAATCCGCCGCTCCTCAGCGGCGCGCTGCTGGCTTGAGGTGCCGGTGTAGGTCTGCATTGCGGTGTGCAGAGAGAGACGGCCGGTGACGGTCGCAGCATTCGGCTACCGAGGGATGACATGATCGGGATCGGAGTGATCGGCGCGGGCGTGATGGGGAGCTCTCATGTCGCAACGCTGGCGGGATTGGGTGGAGCACGGGTCGTCGGCGTGACCGACCCCGACCACGCCCGGGCCGCGCGTTCTGCCGCGCAGGCGCCGGAAGCGAGGCTCTTCGACGACGCCGATGCGCTGATCGCCGACGGCGAGGTGGATGCGGTGCTGGTGGTCTCGCCAGATGATCATCATACCGCTCAGGTGCTCAAGGCGCTCGATCTGGGCAAGCCGGTGCTATGCGAGAAACCCCTGGCCACGACCATCGAGGACGCCCGGGCCATCCTGCGCGCAGATGCGGGCCGTGATCTGGTGCAGGTAGGCTACATGCGGCGGTTCGATCCCGCCTATGTCGATTTCAAGGCCCATCTCGACAGCGGCGTGATCGGTGAACTGCTGTTCATGCGCATGATCCACCGCAACGCTGCTGCCCCCGCGTTCATGTCAGGCAATGATGGCATTACCAATTCGCTGGTCCATGAGTTCGACATTCTCCGCTGGCTGACCGGTCAGGAGGTCGCGCGGATCCGCGTCGATGCTCCGCAAGCATCACGGGCCGGGAAGCTGATCGATCCGGTCTTTGCCACAGTCGAGACAGACGGCGGCGTGCTGCTCCATCTCGAACAGGCGGGAAATGTCCGCTACGGCTACGAGGTCCGCACCGAGGCACTCGGGACTGAAGGCGCGCTCGAGATGGCGGCGCCGACCGCAACCAGGCGTCTGACGGCCGATGGTGAAAGGGCGGCACATCCGGCTGATTTCACCCAGCGCTTTCACGACGCCTATCGCGAGGAATTCATTGACTGGATCGCCGCGCTTTCAGCCGGCGGAACCCGCGGAACGGGCTCGACCGCGTGGGACGGTGCCATGGCGATGGCCATCGCCATGGCCGGAGTTCGGGCGCTGGCCAGCGGCGACTGGGCCGATGTCGAACCGATCAACCCATGAACGACTGCAACAAACGCTGCCGAAACATTGCAAGGACAAGAACCGCTCCGTAGCATGAAGCGGCTTCACCCTCGGAAGGAGGAGGCGAAATGACCGACAGAACGACCCGCTTGACCATGGCGCAGGCTCTGGTGCGCTATCTGTGCAATCAGTTCACCGAGATTGAGGGTGAAAAGGTGCCGCTTTTTGCGGGCGCCTTCGCGATCTTCGGCCATGGAAATGTGACCTGCCTGTCAGAGGCGCTCGAACAGGTTCAGGATCGGCTGCCGACATGGCGCGGCCAGAACGAACAGACGATGGCGCTGGCAGCGATCGGCTTTGCCAAGGCCAAGCGTCGTCGGCAGATCATGATCGCCACCTCCTCGATCGGGCCGGGTGCGCTGAACATGGTGACGGCGGCGGGGGTCGCGATGGCAAATCGTTTGCCGGTGCTACTGCTTGCGGGTGACACTTTCACCAACCGCCTGCCGGACCCGGTCCTGCAGCAGGTTGAACATTTCGGCGACCCGACGATCACGGTCAACGACGCCTTCAGGCCAGTGGTGCGTTATTGGGACCGGATCACCTCGCCCGAACAGATTCTGCAGTCGCTGCCGCAGGCGGTCGCGACGATGCTGGACCCGGCGGATTGCGGCCCGGCTTTCATCGCTCTGCCGCAGGACACTCAGGAAAAGGCGTTCGACTACCCCGAGGAGTTCTTCGAGCCGAAGACCTGGGCAATCCCCCGCCCGCGCCCCGACCGCGATCAGGTGGCGGCGGCGGCAGAACTGCTGAAGACCGCGAAGAAGCCGCTGATCATTTCGGGCGGTGGCGTGCGCTATTCGCAGGCCGAAGATGTGCTGGCACAGATCGCGCAGACCCGTGGCATCCCGGTGGTCGAGACCATCGCCGGCAAGGGAGCGCTGACCCATGATCACCCGTCGCACGCTGGTCCCATCGGCATCATCGGCTCGACCTCGGCCAATGCGTTGGCGGCGGATGCGGATGTGATCCTCGCCGTCGGCACAAGGCTGCAGGATTTCACCACCGGATCATGGACGGCCTTTGCCCGCGACGCGCGTTTTGTATCGGTCAATGCCGGGCGGTTCGACGCAACAAAGCACCGGGCCTTGTCGGTTGTGGGAGATGCCCGCGAAGCGCTGACCGAACTGGACGCCTCCCTGGGAGACTGGCGCGCGGACGCCGCGCGGATGAAGCAAGCGCGCGAGCTTTTCGCTGAATGGAACGACATCATCGACGAGCATCAGGCACCCACGAACGAGATCGTGCCTTCCTATGCGCAGGTGGTGGGAGTGATGAACCGGGTTGCAGGTGACAATGACACCCTGATCACCGCCGCAGGTGGCCTGCCGGGCGAGGTCACCAAGGGCTGGCGGGTCAAGAACCCCGGCACTTTTGACTGCGAATTCGGCTTTTCCTGCATGGGATATGAAATCCCGGCCGGCTGGGGCCATGCGCTCGCGCAGGACGGCCCCGGCGCGGTCAAGGGCACGCCGATCGTGATGGTCGGGGATGGCACCTATCTGATGGCCAACTCCGACATCTATTCGGCAGTGCTGACCGGCAAGAAGATGGTGGTCGTCATCTGCGACAATGGCGGGTTCGCCGTGATCAACCGGCTGCAACAGGGCAAGGGCGTGCCGGGCTTCAACAACCTTCTGGCCGATTCCCGCATCCAGAACCCCGATAATCCGCTGCATGTGGATTTCGCTGCCCATGCGGCCTCGATGGGGGCCAAGGCGGTGGCGGTCGAGGGTCTTGCCGATCTTGAAGTGGCGGCGAAAGAGGCGCTGGCCCATGACGGCGTCACCGTGATCACCATCACTTCGGACGCGTGGAAATGGGTGCCGGGTGATGCGGATTGGGATGTTGGCGTGCCGGAACTGTCTGATCTCGAGTCGGTGCGCAAGGCACGTGCGGACCAGGAACGCATTCGCAGCAGCCAGCGGGTGGGGATCTGATCATGGCAGGGGTTCTGAAGGCGAGGCTGGGTATCGCGCCCATCGCCTGGTGGAATGACGACCTTGAAGAGCTTTCGGATGATGTGAGCCTTGAGGAATGTCTGCGCCAGGCGTCAGAGGCGGGCTTTACCGGCATGGAGACCGGACGCCGCTTTCCGATGGACATGACCGAACTTGGCCCCATCCTTGCGCGCCACGGCATATCGGTCTGTGGGGGCTGGTTTTCCGGCCTTCTGCTGGATGGCGACATCGAGGCAGAAAAGGACCGCATCGCGCAGCAGATGGAGTTCTTTATCGCCGCGGGCGCGCCCTGCATCGTCTATGGTGAGACAGCGCGCTCGATCCAGGGCGTGCGGTCGGCGCCGCTGGTGACCAAGCCAAGGCTCAGCGAGGCGGAAATGGCCACCTATGGCCGCAAGATGTCGGACTTTGCAGACTGGTGCGCCAAGTCCGGCATGCCGCTTTCCTATCACCACCATATGGGTGCAGTGGTCGAGAGTGAGGCCGAGATCGACCTGTTCATGAAGCACTCATCGGTGCCGCTGCTGTTCGATGCCGGGCATCTTGTTTTCGCCGGGGCTGACGTGATGAGGGTGATCGACAACCATCACGCCCGGATCAACCACGTGCATACCAAAGATGTGCGCCGTTCGGTGATCGACAGCCTCGACCGCGGGCGCGAGAGCTTCCTCGATGCGGTGATCAAGGGCGCCTTCACCGTACCGGGCGACGGCGATCTGGATTTTTCTTCTATTGTCAATGCGCTGGCCGACCGGGCCTATGAAGGCTGGTTCGTGGTCGAGGCCGAACAGGACCCGGTCGCCAACCCGCCGCTCGAGATGGCGAAAAAGGGCCATGCCGAGCTGATGCGGGTCATGGCGGCGGCGGGTTACGAAGTTGCAACGGCGGGGGGCCGAACATGAACCGGATCTATGGAAAGATCGCCGTCGTCACCGGCGGCACCCAGGGGCTGGGCGCAGCCGTTGCCAGGCTGTTTGCCGAGGCGGGCGCCGGCGGTATCGTCATCGTCGGGCGCGGGCGCGAGAAGGGCGAAAAGGTCGCGCAGGAGATCGGCGACAAGACCGGCGTGCCGGTCGTCATGCATTCAGCCGACCTGGAGGATATCGACGCGGTGCAAGGGATCATCCCGGCTACCGACGAACGCTTTGGCCGGGTCGACGTGCTGGTCAACGCCGCCGGGCTGACTGATCGCGGCAATATGCTCAACACGACGCCCGAACTGTTCGACCGTATGTTTGCGGTCAATACCCGTGCGCCCTTCTTCCTGATGCAGGACGCGGCAAAGGTGATGATCCGCGAAGGGATCGAAGGGCGTGTCGTCAATATAGGTTCGATGTCCAGCCTGGCTGGTCAGCCGTTCCTTGCGCCATATTCGGGATCGAAAGGGGCGCTGGCGACGCTGACCCGACATGCGGGTTTCGCGCTGATGCGCAACCGGATCCATGTCAATCAGCTCGACATTGGCTGGATGAATTCGGATCATGAACGCGCGCTGGTGCTGTCCGAGACCGGCGACCCGGACTTCATCGACCGCAAGGCCGCCGAAATGCCGTTTGGCCGTATCCTTGATCCGGCCGAGGTCGCGCGCGCAGTGCTTTGGCTGGCGTCCGAAGACAGCGGCATGATGACCGGTGCGGTCATCCCGTTCGATCAGTCGGTTTATGGCGGCTATGACGCGGCACCCGTACCCGCAGCAGCGCTGGCGCCCTGACATCGACCGGGGTGCCGTTTGACCATGTAAGGGGACGACATGAAGAAGCTGGACGTGATCACAATCGGCCGCGCATCGGTCGACCTTTACGGCACACAGATCGGCGGCCGGCTCGAGGATATGGGATCGTTCCAGAAATATATCGGTGGCTCGCCCACCAATATGGCTGCGGGCACGGCCCGTCTGGGGCTGAAATCCGCCGTCATCACCCGGGTGGGTGACGAGCATTTCGGCCGCTTCATTCGCGAGGAACTCGCGAAGGAAGGCGTCGATGTGCGTGGCGTCATTACCGATCCCGAACGGCTGACGGCGCTGGCTATCCTGGGCATCCGCGACGAGGAACAGTTCCCGCTGCTTTTCTACCGTGAAAACTGCGCAGACATGGCGTTGTGCGAAGATGATATCGACGAGGGCTTTATTGCCCAATCGCGTGCCGTCGTGGCGACCGGAACTCATCTGAGCCATCCGCGCACCAGAGCTGCCGTCATCAAGGCGTTGAATCTGGCCCGAAAACACGGTGCACGCACGGCGCTGGATGTTGATTACCGGCCCAATCTGTGGGGGCTTTCGGGCCATGATGACGGCGAGAACCGATTCATCGCCAGCGCCGAGGTCACCGCCCAGCTGCAGGATACCCTGCCGCTGTTCGATCTGATCGTCGGCACCGAGGAAGAGTTCCACATCGCGGGCGGCACGATTGACACGATCGCAGCCTTGCGCGCGGTGCGGGCTTTCACCGATGCCACGCTCGTATGCAAGCGCGGGCCAATGGGGGCGGTGGCCTTCACCGGTGCCATTCCTGACACACAGGATGATGGCGAGGCTGGGCCCGGCTTCGCGATCGAGGTCTTCAACGTGCTGGGTGCGGGGGATGGTTTCATCTCTGGGCTGCTGCGCGGCTGGCTTGATAATGAACCATGGGTAAAGGCGCTGGAATATGCCAATGCCTGCGGCGCGCTCGCGGTCAGTCGCCATGGCTGCGCGCCGTCCTATCCGTCGTGGGCCGAGCTGCAATTCTTCCTTCAGCGCGGCATCATCCGCCCCGATCTGCGCAATGATCGCAAGCTCGAGCAGATCCATTGGGCCACCAACCGCCATGGCGACTGGCCGGAAATGCGCGTCTTTGCGTTCGATCACCGCATCCAGTTCGAGCAGATGGACGGGGCAACGCCCGAAAAGATCGGGCGGTTCAAGGAATTGTGCCTGCAGGCCGCACTCGACGTCCGGGATGGCCGGTCGGGCTATGGCATCCTGTGCGACGATCGCCTGGGCCGCAGGGCGCTTCAGGCGGCATCGGGCAGCGGGTTGTGGATCGGGCGGCCGACCGAGCGGCCCGGGTCGCGGCCGCTGGAGTTCGAAGCCGATCTCGGCGAGGATCTTGGCGGCCTCCATGAATGGCCACTGGAAAATGTCGTCAAGGTCTTGTGCTTCTGCCATCCCGACGATGAAGTCGGGTTGCGCGACCGGCAGGAGGCGAACATCAAACGCCTGTTCATCGCCGCGCGCCGCCATCGCCTTGAGATGCTGCTCGAGGTCATTCCATCGCGCGTCGGGCCGGTCGATGATGAAACCACCGCAGCTCTGATCCAGCGCTTCTACGAGATCGGCGTTTATCCCGACTGGTGGAAGCTTGAACCGATGAAGACCGAGGCCGCCTGGCACAATGTTGTGACGGCGATTGAGGAAAACGACCCCAACACGCGCGGCATCGTTGTGCTGGGGCTCGCAGCCGAGGAAAAGGAACTGGAGGAGAGCTTCCGCGTGGCGGCACGTCAGCCGCTGGTGCGCGGGTTCGCGGTCGGGCGGACGATATTTGCCGAACCAGCGCAACAATGGCTGGCTGGCGAGATCGATGATGATACGGCGATTGCCGAGATGAAGGATCGCTTTGGTCGTCTGGCACAGGTTTGGGATACTGCACGCTCGGCTGCGCGCGACGAATGGGGCAGGGGGAAGAAATGAAGCTCAGCCATCTGCAACTGAAACCCTTCGGCACCCATGGCAAGGTGCACGAAGTCACGCCTGCCTCGGCCGGTTGGCGCTATGTGGGGTTTTCGCTTTTTCGCCTCCGCCCCGGTGACGAGATTGGCGAGGCCACCGGCGATAACGAAGTCATCCTGGTCATGATCGAAGGCAAGGCCGCTTTCCGCGCCGCCGGGCGGGACTGGGGCCTGCTGGGCGATCGGATGAGCGTTTTCGACCGGACGCCGCCGCACAGCCTTTATGTGCCGAACGATGAAAACTGGCAGGCGCGCGCCGAGACCGATTGTGTCATCGCCCTTTGTGCGGCACCCGGCCGGGGCAATTATCCGGCCCGCAGGCTTGGCCCCGAGGGGATCACCCTGCAGACCAGGGGCGAGGGTGCGAATACCCGCTACATCAACAACATCGCCATGGAGGCCGAAGATGTCTGCGACAATCTTCTGGTGACCGAGGTTTTCACCCCCGCAGGCAACTGGTCGAGCTATCCCAGTCATCGCCATGACGAGGACGACTTTCCCCGCATCACCTATCTGGAAGAGGTCTATTACCACCGGCTGAATCCGCCGCAGGGATTTGCCTTTCAGCGCGTCTATACCGATGACGGCGCGCTGGATGAGGTGATGGCCGTGAAGGATGGCGATGTGGCTCTGGTGCCGCGCGGCCACCACCCTTGCGGTGCACCCTATGGGTTCGAACTCTACTATCTCAACGTCATGGCCGGGCCCCGCCGCAACTGGCGGTTCGTTGCTGCCCCCGAGGTCGAGTTCCTGATGAAATGACCAGCGGGGGCCACGAGACATGAGTGCTGATCTGACCGGCGGCGGGACAAGTCCCGATGAAGTCGAGGCCCCCCCGCGCGACTACGAAGAGCTGATCCAGCTCATCCACGCGCGCTACGACGACATGAGCAAGAGCTATCGTCGCATCGCCGTGTTCCTGACCCAGAACCCCAACGAGGTCGCGGTGCAGTCCGTCAACGCGATTGCGGCGCGGTGCGACATCCATGCCTCAAGCTTCGTGCGCTTTGCACAGGCACTGGGCTACAGTGGCTTCAAGGATTTGCAGACCCTCTTCCAGCGCCGCCTCACCACCGCTGCACCGGGCTTTGAATCTCGTGTCCGCACCCTCAGCAAGGAACTGAAAAGCACCGAGAATCTGTCGGAACTGACCTTCCTGCGTGAACTGGTGGTGCGCGATATCGCCTCGCTGCAATCGCTGCTGGACGACATCTCGCAAGACGACCTGGCGCGCGCCGCCGATATCCTTGACCGGGCGCCGACAATCTTCATTCTCGGGCAGTTGCGATCCGGGCCGGTGGCGCAGCTGTTGCAATATCTGCTCGTGATGATCGGCAAGCGCTGCGTGCTCCTGTCGTCAAGCGGTGGGCTGGCCACCCATGTCGCCCGCACCATGGGCCCCGAGGACGTGCTGATTGCAGTATCCTTCCGCTTTTACGCGAATGAGGTGGTCAGCATCGCCGATGACGTGAACGGGCGGGGCAATCCGATCATCGCGATCACCGACAGCATTCTGTCCCCGCTGGCCAAGTCCGCAACGGTGCTCTTTGCCGTGCCCGAGCGTGACCACAGCTTCTCGCGTTCGCTGGCGGCGCCGATGTGCCTCGCGCAGGCCCTGATTGTCGCGGTCGCGGCCCGGGTACAAAAGAACCGCGACACGCCACACATCCCCACCGTGACCGGAGGCAGGGAATACCGCTGAAGGCGGAAAGCGAGCTGAGGTTGAATGCGGGGCCCGAACAGTACAACCGGGCGGGAGGCAAGTGTGACCGGCCAGCGCAATCCGTCCCACGACCTTCGGCGTTTCTTGACGCAGAGCTTTCGCCCGGGGCGAAGGGAGAGGATGGATGGCGCTGGTCTGGGAGAGCTGGGCAATGCTGGCGCTCGCGGGGACGGCTGTTGCCCCCGCGAGCCGGCCTGGCCTGGCGATCTTGGCCAGACCCTCAGGTCGGACGGCGTTCGGCCCAGCCTGCGAAGACTTTTTCCAGCGCGACCACGATGTAATAAAGCGCGATCCCCAGCACGGCGAGCGCGATCAGCACCGCGAACATCAGCGGATAGTTCGACGCGATCCGCCCGGAATCGAACAGACTCCCCAGGCCGCGACCGTGTGGCGACACGATCTCGACCAGATTGGTCCCGATGAAAGCGAGCGTCACCGCCACCTTCAGCGCGCCGAAGAATTCGGGCAACGTCTTGGGCAGGGCGATCTTCCAGAACACCGTGAACTTCGAGGCCCCGAGAGAGCGCAGGATGTCACGATATTCCGGCTCCAGCGTCGACAGGCCGATGGCGACCGAGACCGTGATCGGGAAGAACGAGATCATGAAGGCGATCAGGACCGTGTTCAGGTCATGCTGGCCGATGAAGATCAGCGCCACCACCGGCACTACCGTTGCCTTGGGCACGGCGTTGAAGCCGACCAGCAGCGGGTAGAGCGCATCGTTCATCAACCGGCTCAGCCCCATGATCATGCCAAGAAGCGTGCCGGCCACCACCGCCAGGCCCAGCCCGACCACGGTTCGCCAGAGTGTCTGCCAGGCATTGATGGCGAAGAGTTCGCGGAACTTCCAGAACGCGGGCCACAAGTCCGATGGTGCGGCCATCTTGTAGGTGGGCCAGCCCATATACCAGACCCAGAATTCCCACAGCGCCAGAAAGACGATGATGGCCAGCATCGGGGTGACAATCTTCTGAATCCTGTTGGTGTTCATGGGGTGCTGTTCCTCGGGTCGCTACGGCCTTGGGCAATCTCGATCTGGGCGCGCAGCTGGGCCAGCCATTCAACGGATTGCGTGTTGTAGAGCATCTCGATCGGGCGCGGGCCCGGCAGGTCTATGTCGAGCACGAACTGCGTTCTCGCGGGGCGGCCCGAAAGAACGACCACCTGATCGGCCAGATAGACGCTCTCGCGCAGATCATGGGTGATGAGCAGCGCGGTGAACGGTTCTTCCGAGCGTAGCTGGTGCATCAGCTGCCACAGATCCTCGCGGGTGAAGGCGTCCAGCGCACCGAAAGGCTCATCCAGGATCAGGATATCGGGCTTGTGCACCAGCGAGCGGCACAGCGAGGCCCGCTGCCGCATCCCCCCCGAAAGCTCGGACGGCCGCTTGTCTTCAAATCCCTCGAGCCCGACGAGGCTCAGAAGTTCGCGGGCCCGCTCCTCGCGCTTTGCACGTGGCATGCGCGGGGCGACGATTTCGAGCGGCAGAATCACATTGTTCAGAATGGTCCGCCACTCCAGCAGAACCGGATTCTGGAAGGCCATGCCGACACTCTTGCGGGGCGAACGGATCACCTCGCCATGCAGACGCACTTCACCGCGATCAGGGAACATCAGCCCCGCGATCAGCCGGGTCAGCGTGGATTTCCCACAGCCGGACGGGCCGACCACGGCGCAGAACTTGCCCTCGGGTACGGAAAGGTTGAGGCCGTCCAGAACCGGAAGCGGGCCAGAGGCGGTCTGGTAGGCGTGCGAGACATCCTCGATCTCGATCAGATTGGTCATGAACCTGTGCTGACTTCCCTTGTGGCGCCGCATGGGCGACCAATTGCAAACGACGCCGCACCATCGGGGATGCGGCGTCGGGTTTCAGAAGCGGCAGTGCTTATTGCACCATCAGGCTGCCATCATCAGGAAGATAGGACGAGTCGAAATAGAGCGACGGATCCACCTCGTTCTGGAACTCGTAGGTGATTGCAGTCTGTTCCAGCGAGTTGAGGAAGCGCGCCTCATCGATATTGCCAATCCCGTTCTCGCGCACCCAGTCGGTGATGAAGTTGTCACGCAAGGACAGCTCAAGGCGACGCTGTTCCAGTTCCGGGTCCATGGCAGGGTTGAACGGCACCATTGCCTGGATTGCCGCTGCGGGGTCGTCAATCGCGTCCTGAAGACCGTGCGCCACCGCGCGCAGGAAGCCTGTCACCTGCTCGGGATGCTCGGCCGCGAAGTCAGTGTTGACGATGAAAAGGTTGCCGTAGAGGTCGACCCCATAATCAGCCATCAGCATGACGACCATGTCATCCTCTGGAACACCCAGCCGGATCGTGCTCAGGAACGACGTGAATCCAAATCCCGCCACTGCATCGACCTGACCCTCGGCGAGCATCGGCTCGCGAACCGGGAAGCCCAGCGGCTCGATTGTCACCTGCGAGACATCGATGTCGTTTTCTGCGGCAAAGATCGGAAACTGCGCCCAGGCACCATCAGACGGAGGTGCGCCGAGGGTATGGCCCTCGAGATCCCGGGGCTCTTCGATCCCCAGGCTCCTGCGCCCCACGATCGAGAATGCAGGCTTGTCGTACATCATCATCACGCCGATCACCGGCGCGCCGGGGTTCTGGTCAAGGAACTTGATCAGGCTGGTCGTATCGGCAAAGCCGATAGGAAATGCCCCGGTCGCAACCTTGGGGATGGCGTCCAGCGACCCCTGGCCGGCCATGATCTCGACCTCGAGGCCCTCGGCGGCGAAATGCCCGTTCTCGATGGCCACGAAATAGGGGGCGGCCGGTCCCTCGAACAGCCAGTCAAGCGCCAGTGGCATCGGGGTGGTATCTGCCAGTGCGGGGCCGGCAATCGCGACCCCCATCACTACTGCGGTGGCGAGACGATCAAGCATGTTATCTCCCTGTGCCCGGCCGTTGTCCGGGTCATGCTGGTTTTTCACGTTCTGCAGGCCGACCCTGCGCCGAAGCGAGCGCCGTTGCTGACCCCTACACTAGCACGGGAATCCGTTTCTCCTAGCCTTGAATGGCCGGCGCAAGAATGCGGGAATGACTCGCCGCGTCGGCGCGGAGGGTGACGCAGCGGCGCTTGCCATCGGGCCCTCGCTTTCCGCCGCTCGCTGTCAGGTGATTGGGTCAGCCTCTGGTTGAAGGACAAGGCCAGGTCGCGCCTGCACCGTGACGGGCGCGCGCCCGCAGTTGGTCGATGATCGAGAAGCGACGGATCGTGGAAGAGACGCCTGAGCAGTGCATCACAATTCCGGTTATGGCCCAACGAAATAGGCCCATCCCGGATCGACCATTTCGCCGCCGTCGCCGGACTCCGAATGGAGGCGCCGGGGCGATGTTCGGGCATGACAAGCCGAACTCGATAGGGCAGGCGGCCAAATGGGGGAATGCTGACTGCGCAAGTAGCAACAGATGAGGCATGACGCGCGAGGCTCGGTGTATATATCTG
>JACDJA010000659.1_pt1 | contig 36958 bp, 33 predicted proteins | sample 7449241 | NCBI WGS metagenome assembly JACDJA01 (sample SAMN14253289, study PRJNA609438) | sludge metagenome | isolation source: initial anaerobic sludge | collected 2018-12-20 | reverse complement strand
TCGTACCCACCGGGTTCCCGCTCACGGCCAGCGTCACCGGGGCGGTGTAGCCCAGGATCGAGCCGATGTCCACCGTGTAATTCGCCGCCGTCGGCATGCACACCGAAAGGCTGGTCGGCGTGACCTGCTGGGTGAAGTCGGGATTCTGGGCGCAGTTGTAGCAGACCAGCGCGAAGTCCTGGTCGGTGGGGTCCGCGTTGCCCGGTACGCCGTCAGCGGCCACGTTGGCCGCCGTCACCGTGATCGAGATCGCGCCGGACGCACCGGCCGGGAGGAAGATGGCCTCGTAGTTGTTCTTGCTGTCGGCCGTCCCTCCGGTGGTGCTCCACTGGCCGCTGAACGCGTTGCCCAGATAGCTGGTCGCGCCCACGGCCGCCTGGAGGTCCAGGTTGTTGACCTGCGGACTGGTGCCGATGGCACCGGCCGCATCGGTGTAGGTCATGACGATGCGCACCGGCTTGCCCGGATCGGCTACGGCACCGTTCCAGGTCCAGGTTTCGCCGGTTGCGCCGAAGATCTGGGTCTGGTCCAGCAGCGCGCGCGGCGCGTCGTCGAAGGCCAGCTGCATGTTGGGCATGCCGTAGCCTTGGCTGTTGGTCGGCAGGTTACCGTTGCCCGAGACGCCGGTCAGGTAGGTCGGGTGCGCGACCATGTAGGCCTTCATCATCGCCGGGCTGGGCGTGCTCAGGCCGTATTCGGTCTGCATCCAGCGGTAGTAGAGCGAGGCCACGCCGGCGGCGGCGGGCGTCGAATGGCTGGTGCCCGAGGACGCGGCGAAGACGGTCTGGCCGGGCGGGCGGTACTGATCGCAGACGCTGTCGCCGGTATAGCCGGTGGCGTTGCTGGCGGTGCCCTGGATATGCGTGCCGGGCGCGATGATCTCCGGCTTGACGCGCGAACCGGGCGCGGGGCCGCGGCTGGAGAAGTTGATCACGTCCATGGCGTTGTCGGCACCGGTGGCACCGATTCCGCAGCCGTCCGTCCAGCTCCCCCCTTCGTCGTTCGGACGCTGGCTCTCCGAGGCACCGACCGTGATCATGTTCTTGCCGTTGCCCGGCGTGCCGACCGTACCCGCACCCGAGCCGCTGTTGCCGGCCGCGAACAGGTAGATCATCTGCTGGTTGCCCGACTCGGCCAGGTCCGCGTCGCGCACGCCCACGTCATAGGCCTGCGAGGAGTCGTCATAGCTGCCGGCGCAGCCCGAGCAGCCCCAGGAGTTGGAGCTGATCACCGCGCCCTTGTCCTGTTCGCTCTTGATCACGCCCGTATCGGTATTGCCGCACACCGAGACGTCGTAGGAGCCCGCATTGCGGAAGATCTTGGTGTTGCCAGTGCGGCCGTAGGGATTGATGCCCTGGCCGCGCAGGTAGCCGTTCGCGTCGGTGAACGGAAGCCCGGCGCGCTGGTCATAGCCGCTGATGATGCTGGTGTTGATATGGCCATGGCCGCCGCGTCCGTCGGCCAAGGCATCGGTGGTGCAGTTGTTGGCATAGACGATGCGGCTGGTAACGCCGTCGCGGAACCGGGTCAGGGTCGAATCGCCGGCACCGTTCACGATGGTGCCGTTGCCCACGCCATCGTCGGTCACGTTGACGAGGGGATAGTCGGCCGGGTTCTGGCTGAAGCCCAGGCTGTCCAGCCAGGCCAGGTAGCCGGGCGCGGCCGGGCCGGTGTTTCCGGCGTTGAAGTCACCCGCAAGGATCTGGCCCTGCACCTCGTCCATCTTGTGGCGCGGGAAGCGCTCGCCCACCCACACCACGTCAGGCAGCGCGGCGATGCTCAGGAGATCCGCAGCGCGGACGGTGATGATCGCGTTCTCGAAGGCGAGGATCGGGGACCAGTCGGCCTGCACATCGACCGCCAGATTCGCTACGGCCTGCTGGGTCGCATTCTTGCCGGCGTGGCTGTACATCTGCACGACTACCGACACCAGCTCGTCCGGCCGGGTCGCTTCGAGGATGCGGCGCTCGATCGACCCACCCAGCTTGTAGGCGGGCTGGAAGCTGCCGCTGAACTGGAGGAAGTCGCCGTCGGCCGCGAGGCCGTCGAGCTTTCCGCGGCTTGCCGCATCGGACCACACCATGTAGCCGTTGGTGGCGACGTACTGCACCAGCCGGGCACCGGTCGCCTCGACCTCATCCAGCCAGGCCTGCTTGATCGGGCCGACGAATTGCACCAGATGCAGCGCCGGACCGGCCGGGGGCTTGGCCGCGAGCGTGGGCGGGACATCCCGGGCACCGGTCGTGCTGATCGGATGGCGGTCGAAAAGGATCGCGTCCATCTCCGGATCGATCCGCAGGCGCGCGCGCGCCTCCCCGGACAGGCCGCGCAAGGCCTCGTCGCTGACCCGATACAGGCCGAACGCACCGTAGTCGTGCCACAGGCTCACGCCCGGCGTGGCCGGGTCGAGCTGCCCGGGAGCGGCGATGACCTTGTGGGATTTTGCAGTGGCAGCGCCAATGCCTGCGGCAAGTGCAAGCAGGGTGCAACCCGCGACGGCAAGCGCGCGGCGGTGACTTCTCATACAGGGGTTCTCCCGAAGCGGTTGGATCAATCGAAGCCGTGTGTACGACAGCTGAATCGCCGACGCACGCTAACACAACGCCAACTACTGCCACAGCCCCCCCCGGGAGGCACCGGCAAACGCGTCGGTCATGCGGCAGCCTCGGACAACGCGGGTGCACAGCCTGATCGACACCCGCCCGGAGCGCCCCGCCAGTTATTGCGCGTCGAGGTCGCCCAGGGCCTGGATCAGGCGGCGGGCGCGCTTGTCGGGACGGTGCGCAGGCGGCTGGTAGCCGGCGCGCTCGGCGGCGCGCAGCGCGCGCAGCGCCTCGCGATGGAGGCGCGACTGCTCGTTTTCCCGATAGAGCTGCTGCGCCACGGAAGCCGGCCCGCGCGCGTCGGACAATCCCAGTACGGAGACCTCCCAGGTTTCACCGGCGCGCTCGATGGCCAGCGCATCGCCCACGCGCACCGCGCGCGAGGGCTTGCAGGGCTGGCCGGCGATCTTCACCCGCGAGAGCATCACGGCCTCCTTGGCCAGCGCCCGGGTCTTGAAAAAACGCGCGGCCCACAGCCACACGTCGATGCGCACGCCTTCGCTCACGGCACCTCGCCATCGGCGGCATGCTGCGGCGGCTCGGTGCCTTCGTCGAAGAACTCCAGCGCCTCGGAGTTGAGGCAGTGGCGTTCGAACGTCGGGGCTGGCCCATCCGGGAAAACGTGGCCCAGATGCCCGTCGCAGCGCGCGCAGCGGATCTCGATGCGCACCATGCCGTGGCTGACATCGCGCAGGGCGCGCAAGTGTCCGGGATCGACCGGGCGCGAGAAGCTCGGCCAGCCGGTACCCGAGTCGAACTTGTCGGCCGAGGAAAACAGCGGCAGGCCGCACAGCGCGCAGGCGTAGCGGCCGGTTCGGTGGTTGTCGAGCAGGCTGCCGCAAAACGGTGCCTCGGTGCCGTGCGCCAGAAGGACGTGGCGCTGCTGCGGACTCAGGCGCGCTGCGAGGCGTTCGCGCGCGCGGCCGGAAAGCGGCGCGAGGTCGTAGCCCGAGGCGGATCGCGGACGCGTCGCGCTCACTGCGGGCGCACCTTGTCGGGAAAGGCGTGGCGCAGCTTGGCCACCTTGGGCTGCGCGGCGGCGCGGATGAAGGGCTGCTCGGGATTGAGTGCGGCGTAATCCTGATGGTGGGCCTCGGCCGGGTAGAACGCAGCCAGCGGTTCGAGCGCGGTGACGATGGGCGCGTCGAAAAGCCCCGCAGCGTCCAGTTGCCCGATGTAGCGCTCGGCCAGCTCGCGCTGCGCCTGATCGGCAAAGAACACCGCCGAGCGGTACTGCGTACCGATGTCCCCGCCCTGCCGGTTGAGCTGGGTGGGATCGTGCGCCACGGAAAAGAACACCTTGAGGATCTGCCCCAGGCTGATGCGATGCGGGTCGTAGGCGATGCGGATCGCCTCGGCGTGGCCGGTGGTGTTGGTGCACACCGCCTCGTAATTGGCCGTCTCGGCGCTGCCGCCGCTGTAGCCGGAAACCACCTCGATGACGCCGTCGAGCTGGCGATAGACCGCTTCGGTGCACCAGAAACAGCCGCCGGCCAGCACGATCTCGGCGTGCGCGGCATCCGCGTCGGCCGCGGGATCGAACTCGGGATCGGGGAACGATGCCGGCGAGTGGCCGGGCAGCGCGCAGGCAAGCGTCATGACACAATCTCGCAACAGGAACCATTATCGAACATGCGCCCGACGGGAGCGGGCTTCAAGGGCAAGCGTGCCGCGATCAGGATTTCTTGCGCTGGCGCGGGGTGGTGACCAGTGCCGGTATCGGGCTGGGGAACTTCGCGGGACCACCCTTGGCGACGGTTCTGGTCGGAGCCTTCGCCACCCTGGTCGGAGCCTTCGCCGCCTTGGTCGGAGCCTTTGCCGCCTTGGTCGGAGCCTTTGCCGCCTTGGCGGGAGTCTTTGCGACCTTCTTTGCGGCAGGCTTTGCCGGCGCTTTCGCGGTGCCGGCCTTGCCGGCGGCCGCAGGTTTTTCCGCAAGCGGTTTCGCCGGCTTGGGCGCGGCGGGCGACGCGGCGGCCGCTGCCGCGCCGCGCCCGCCACGGGCACCCAACTGCTGCAGCGAGGACAGGATCTCACCCAGCCCCGGCACCGATTCAATGAGCTGGCTCAGGTCCGGCAAGGCACCCTTGGGCAGCGCCTCGCCCAACAGCTGCGTGCAGGCACCCTGCCAGTCTTCCAGCGCCGCCTGCACCCCCACGGAAAAACGCGACTGGTGATCGATCGCCTTGGCCAGCAGCGCCTGCCAGCGTTCGGCGTCCAGCGCATCGAAGTGGCCCGCGAAATCGACCGGCAGCGGCGGCAGGGCGTCGAGGGAAAAATCGCGCCGGAAGCGATCCACGCCGGCCAGCCCCTGCCCCAGCCGCACGCCGGCCTCGTCCGCGAACAGGTCGTACCACTGCTGGCCGTGTTCCTGCAGAAGAGCAGCGATGCGCAGGGCCAAATCGATGTTGGCCTGGTACAGCGCCTTGGGAACCGATGGGGTGGACATGGCAAGCCCTCCAAAATGTGCGGGAACCGATCCACGCGCGCCGCGCGGCACCGTGCCTACAGCCTAAACCATCACGCCGCGCGGCGTCGCCCGCGCGCGCGGGAGCTCCGCGGCGGGCCTATTCGGGGCTTTCCTCGCGCGCGTGCCACAGCGCTTCCCAGCCTTCGCGGCCCATCGCCCGCAGCCGCGCCATGTTGCGCTCGTAGATCGCATCGGTGTCTTCGACCGCCTCCACCGCGCGTTCGATCGACGCTTCACGCAGCAGGTGCAGGGTGGGGAACGGCGAGCGGTTGGTATAGTTGGCCGGGTCGTCGGCCGGGGCATCGCCGAACTGGTAGTCGGGGTGGAAACTTGCGACCTGCAGTTCGCCGTCGAGCTTCATCTCCACGAGCGCCGCGTCGGCGAGATCGAGAAAATCGTTGAACGCGAGAAAATCGCCCAGCACCTGCGGGTGCACCAGCATGGTGGTTTCGATTTGCGCCTCGTCGGTCACGGCGAGGCGCTGCAGCTCTTCGCACAGGTCCAGCAGCAGCGTCTCTTCATCACGCGCCGGGCTGACGACGATGCGAACCTGATCCTTCAGGTACGGCGCGCGGGCGAACGGGCACAGATTGAGGCCGATGACGGCGCGTTCGATCCAGCGCCGGGTGGCGGCAATGACCTCGGCCTCGTCCGGCACCGCGCTCACTCGCCGATGTCCTCGTTCCACAGCACCGGCTGTTCGCGCATCAGGCGCGCCATCAGCTCGATGCACTCAGGGTCATCGAGCACCGTCAGTTCCACGCCGCGGCTGCGCAGCAGCGCCTCTTCGCCCATGAAGCTGCGGTTCTCGCCGACGATCACGCGCGGGATGCCGTACAGCAGGATCGCACCCGAGCACATCGCGCAGGGCGAAAGCGTGGTGTAGAGCGTGGCCTCTCGGTACACGCTGGCGGGCTGGCGGCCGGCGTTCTCGAAGGCATCCATTTCCCCGTGCAGGATCGGGCTGCCGTTCTGCACCCGGCGGTTGTGGCCGCGCCCGATGATGCGCCCCGCGTGCACGATCACCGATCCGATCGGAATCCCGCCTTCGGCGTAACCGGCGCGCGCTTCGTCGATGGCGGCCCGCATGAACTCATCCATGGAATGCTCCTTTCAGCGTGGTGCGTAGTAGGGGGTTTCGCCGCTGCCGTGGTCGGTGACATCGCGCACGCCGGTGACGCCGGGCACCTTGGTCAGCAGGGTTTTCTCCACGCCCTGCTTGAGCGTCACATCCACCATGCCGCAGCCGTGGCAGCCGCCGCCGAAGCGCAGCAGCACGATGCCATCGCTGGTGATGCCTTCGAGCTTGACGCGCCCGCCGTGGCTGGCGAGCTGGGGGTTCACGACGCTGTCGAGGGTGTAGCGCACGCGGTCTTCGAGCACCGCATCGGCACCCATGCGTTCGCCCTTGAGTCCCGGCGCGCGGATGTTGAGCTCGCCGCCGGTCGGCGTGACCTGGTAATCGACCTCGGCCTCGGCAAAGAACGGCGCGCTGGCGGCATCCAGATACAGGGTGAAGCCCTCGCAGGCGATGGCCTGTTCGCGGCCGTCGAGATCGCCGGCATCGCAAAACTCCAGCCGCACCTGCGCCGAAGGCGTGCCGGGGTCGGAGGCACCCAGGCGGATGCCGAGGGCATCGCCGCCCTGGCTTTCCAGCAGGCGGCGGAAGTGCTGCTGCGCGTGGTCGCTGATCCGGATCATGGGCACATCATCGCAATGAATGCCGCCATTCTATCGCCGCGCGCCGGCGTGTTTCCGGGCCCGCCGTATACTTCCGCCCTGCCCGTCACGGAATCACGCCATGTCCCGCCTTCAGCAACTCGCGCAACCGCACTGCCGACCGCTGCGCGGTGCCGAGCATCGCATCGCGCCCGCCGCCGCCGCACAGCGGCTGGCCGACCTGCCGGGATGGGAACTGATCGAAGACGGCACCGCGATCAGTCGCACCTTCCGGTTCCCGGACTATTACCGCACGATGGCCTTCGTGAACGCGCTGGCCTTCATCGCACACCGCGAAGACCACCACCCGGACCTCGGCGTGCACTACGACCGCTGCGTGGTGCGCTATTCCACCCACGACGTCGGCGGACTTTCCGACAACGATTTCCTCTGCGCCGCCAAGGCGACCCTGCTGGCCGGCGACGGCGACGCCTGATCCCGGCGCGTGAACCGCCGGATCGCCCAACCGCTCCTCTTCCCGGCGCTCGCGCTGGCGGGATTCTGGCTCCTTTCCCAGCTCACCGTGGCCACCTGGCTGGCGCGCGAGGCCAATCAGCGTCAGGCCGATTGGGCGCAGGGACTGTCGCCGTGGCGCTGGGATTTCAGCCAACCCGCCGCCGTGGTGCGCCCCGGCAGTCACGGGCTGGGTGCGGCGCGCGGCACCCGCGACGGACTGGACATCACCCTGCCCGAAGACGGCATCGCCAACCTCTCGCTGGCCCTGCGCGGCGAGCGCATCGACACGCGCGCCGTCAGCCGTGTGCGCATGGAACTGGAGGCCGGCGCGCCAGCGCGCCTGATGCTCCTGGCGGGCAGCACCGGCCCGCCTTCGGTGTGGCTGGATGCCACCGTGGACCCCGGCCCGACGGCGCAGGAGCTTGCGCTGCAGCCGCTCGATGCCGCGCCCGGCGCGTCCCGCAGGCCGCTCGACGGCCTGTTCCTGCGCATCGAATCCGCGCCCGGAACCCGCCTCACGCTGCAAGCCCTCGCGCTGCGCGCCGCGCCCTGCGCCGGTTCCGGATGCCCCGGCCAGCCGCACGCCGCGCCGTTCTTCACGATGCCCGAACGCCTGCTCGCCTGGCGCGACGCGCGGCTGGTCGAGCATCCCGCAGCGGCGATCGAAGCCGCAGGCTGGCTCGGCAGCGCCGCGCGCGCCCTTGCGCGCCTCACGCCCGAGCTTCCTCAAGCCTTCTGGCGCATCCTGACGCTGCCGCTCGCGCTGCTGGTGCTGTTCGCACTCGCGCGGCGGCGCGCGGCGCGCAGGCAATCGCCCGCCCCCGCCTCCCGCCCGCTGGCGGAACTTGCGGTCTGCCTGGGCCTGCCGCTCGCCCTGCTGCTCACCGGCTGGCCCGCACGCGAGACCCCGCTCGCCATCACGACCGGCTTCGCCGCCTGCGTGCTCGCGCTCGCGCTTTTCCCCGCGCCCGACCCGCCGCGCTGGCGCGGGATCGGCGACCGCAACGCATGGCGCGCCGCGCTGGTTTTCACCCTTGCAGCCGGCCTCCTGATCGCCCCCCTCGGCGGCCTCGATGACAGCGCCAGCGCCCCGCGCGACACCGCACGCTTCCTGCGCTATCCGCTCTGGGCGCTGGTGCAGCAGTGGCTGCTGCTCGTCGCCATCGCCCCGCGCCTGCGCCACCTGATTCCCGACGCGCGCCTCGCCGCCCTCGCCTGCGGCGCGGCCTTCGGCCTGCTGCACGCCCCCAATTTCGCCCTGATGGCCTTCACCTTCGCCGGCGGCACCGCCTGGGCCTGCCTCGGCTGGCGACACCGCGCCCTGCTCCCGCTCGCCGCCAGCCACGCCGCGCTCGGCCTCTGGCTCGTCCACCTCGCCCCCACCTGGCTGCTGCGCTCGGCGGAAATCGGCGGGCGGTATTTAATGGCGCCGTGAAGGAGCCCCACCCGCTCACGCTCGGGAACACCAGCGCAACATCATCGCCACTGATTGGTCCCACCCTCGACCAACCCTCCGACCGGCGGGGAGCGCTCGCCCGGCACTCCTTCCTTGCGGCAGTGCAGCATCGTTCCTACACTGCGCGTTCCCGCACCACGCCATGCCGAGTCACGCCATGCAGCTCAACGTCCTCAAGGCCAAGATCCATCGCGCCCGCGTCACCCACGCGGAGCTTCACTACGAGGGTTCGTGCGCGATCGACGGGGTGCTGCTGGATGCCAGCGGCATCCGCGAATACGAGCAGATCCACATCTACGACGTGAACAACGGCGAGCGTTTCGTCACCTACGCGATCCGCGCGCAGGACGGCAGCGGGATCATCTCGGTGAACGGCGCGGCGGCGCACAAAGCGAAGGTGGATGATCTGGTGATCATCTGCGCCTACGGCGTGATCGACGAGGCGGCGATGGCGCAGCACAAGCCGACCCTGGTCTATCCCGACGAGAAGAACGCAATCGCGCGCATCGGCAACGCCATTCCGGTGCAGGCGGCGTAACCGCTCCGCCGCGCCGGCGTCGTGCCGGCGCTTCGTGTCTTCGGTCGTGCGGATTCAGCCGCGCAGGCCGAGGAAGTCGGGGCTGGCGATCAGGCGCAGCGCATCCAGCCGCAGGCGCGCCTGCGGAATCGCGGCGCGCAAGGCGTCGCGTTCGTCGCGCAGCGCGGCGATTTCCTCCGGATGCACCGCCGGGTTCACCCGCGCCAGCGCCTCCAGCCGCGTGATCTCGTCCTCGAACAGCGCTTCCATGTCGGCCAGCGCCGCGGCGATGGCGTCCTGCGCCTGTGCCGCGACGCCGCTGCGGGTGGCCTCCAGCATCGGCGGCACCAAAGTATTGAGGATGCGGCGGTGGCGGGTGAGGTCGATGGGCCGCTCGCCGGCGCGCTGCACGGCGCGCAGGCCGGGCGCGAAGTCGCTGCGGTCGGCCAGGCGCGTATCGACCACCGCGCGCAGCGGCAGCGGGGCGAGGTAGCGCGGCACGCCGAGGCGCCGGTCGGCGACGCATTCGAGCACGTAGGCGGCCTCCAGCAGCACGCTGCGCGGCGGCAATGCGTCGTCGATCAGGCAGGCGGCGTTGCCCAGTTCGGAAGAGATCAGCAGGTCGCCGCCCGAATGCAGCAGCGGATGATCGTCGCGCAGGTAGAGCAGATCGTCGCGCGCCAGCGCGATGGCGCGGTCCAGGGTCGCCTGCCGCGGCCCGCTCTTGAACTCCTCGAAGGCATCGAGGGTGAGGTACTCGGGGTCGAGCAGCACCACGCCCGGCTCCAGCGTTTCATTCTGCACGCCGAACTGTTCGAGCAGCCGCCAGGCGAAATCGTCGGTGGCGGCCTGGCGGTCATCGCGCGCCAGCGCGTCGCGCAGGAGGCTCTGGTCGGCACCGCGCTGGCTGGCCAGTTCGAGCAGGCGGTCGCGTCCGCGCGCGATGAGTTCGGACAGGCGCGCGTGTTCGCGCCGGGTTTCCCCGAGCATCGTCTCGAACGCCGCCTCGCGCGCCTCGCCCGGGCCGTAGTCCGTCACCAGCCGCAGCAGGCGATCGCCGAACAGGCGCATCAGCTCGCGTCCGTCGGCGCAGACCCGCTCGAACGCCTCCAGCCCTTCGTCGTACCAGCGCAGCAGCACGTCCTGCGCGCTGTCTTCCACCGCCACGGCGTGGATGTTGACGTCGCCGCGCTGGCCGATGCGATCGAGCCGGCCGATGCGCTGTTCGAGCATGTCCGGATCGAGCGGCAGATCCCACAGCACCAGATGCTGGGCGAACTGGAAGTTACGCCCCTCGGCACCGATTTCCGAGGCGATCAGCAGGCGCGCGCCATCGGCTTGCGCGAACCAGGCGGCGTTGCGGTCGCGCTGCAGGAGGTTCATGTCCTCGTGGAAGCGCGCCAGCGCGACGCCGCTGCGGGTGCGCAGCGCGTCTTCGAGCGCCTGCACCTTGGCGCGGGTGCGGCACAGCAGCAGCACCTTGTGCGGTGCCAGCGATTCGAGCACGCCGAGCAGCCATTCCAGCCGCGGATCGTGGCTGTAGTCGTACTCCGGCTCCAGCCGGCCGGGCGCGCCGGCATCGGCGAGGAACTCGGCCATGAGGCGTCCGTCGAGCGCCGGATCGTGGTCCTCGGGCCGCAGCCGGTAGAGGTGCTTGACGCGCTCGGGGAATCCGCCCACGGCCGCGCGGCGGTTGCGGATCATCACCCGCCCGGTGCCGTGGCGATCGATCAGCGCGTCCACCAGCCGCCGCCGCGCCGCCGCGTCGCCGCGCCGGATGGCATCCAGCGGCGCATCGCCAAGGCCGGCGTCGACTTCGCGCAGCGCGGCTTCATCGCCCGCATCCAGCGGCGAGCCGTCCAGCAGGCGCTCCACCGTGCCCGACAGCGCGACGAATCGCTGCGTCTCGCGCTCGAACTCCGCCAGATCGCGATAGCGCGCCGGATCGAGCAGCCGCAGACGCGCGAAGTGCCCGCTCAGGCCGAGCTGCTCAGGCGTGGCGGTGAGCAGGATCGCACCGGGCACGCGCTCGGCCAGCGACTGGGCCAGCGCGTATTCCGGGCTGGCGTTGCCCGGCTCCCAGGCCAGGTGATGGGCCTCGTCGATCACCAGAAGATCCCAGCCGGCCTCGCGCGCCTGCGCGGCGCGCTTGGCACTGCGCGCCAGCCAGTTCGTGGCGGCGATGACGCCCTGCTCGTCCTCGAACGGATTGCGGCCGTCGCCGCCCATTTCTATCGACTCGCAGCGCTCCTCGTCGAAGATCGCGAAATCCAGGTTGAAGCGCCGGCGCAGCTCGACGAACCACTGGTGCACGAGGCTTTCGGGAACCAGAACGAGCACGCGGCTGGCGCGCCCGCTGGCGAGCTGCTGGGCGATGATCAGCCCGGCTTCGATGGTCTTGCCCAGCCCGACCTCATCGGCCAGCAGCAGGCGCGGCGGGCGGCGCTCGGCAGCAACCTCGGCCACGCGAAGCTGGTGCGCGATCACGTCGATGCGCGCCGCCAGCACGCCCCATCCGGGATGCCGCTGCGCGGCGGCACGGCGGCGCAGCAGCTCCTGACGGAAGTCGAACTGGTCGCTGCGGTCGAGACGACCCGAGATCAGCCGCGAATCGGCCTGCGACACCGGCTGCTGGGCGTCGAGCTGGCCTTCGTGGAAGACCTGCGCATCGCAGCAGTAGGCGTACAGCCCGTCGGCGTGCTCGATCGACTCGATCACCCACTCGCGCCCCTCCACCCGCACGCTTTCCCCCACGCGGAACTCGGCGCGCGCCAGCGGCGCGGATTCGAAGGCGTACTGGCGCACCACGCCCGAGCCGGTGAAAACGATCTGCACGGAGCGGCCGGCGAGCCGCATGACGGTGCCGAGGCCAAGTTCGGGCTCAGCGGTGGAAAACCAGCGCTGGCCGGGGACGAATTGCGATGCGGTCATCCGTCGATTTTACCCGCAATGACGCCCGGCAAGGGCATCACGATCGCCACAGGCCGCAGGGCGAGGCGGCGCGTCCTTCAGCGTGCCAGCCAGGTCGCAACCATGGCCAGCGCAGCGGGAAGGGCCTGCACGAACAGGATCTTGCGGCTCGCGGTCGCCGCACCGAAGACACCGGCCACGACCACGCAGCCCAGAAAGAACATGCGGATCGAAAAACCCTCCGCGCCCAGCCACAGCCCCCACGCCAGACCGGCCGCGAGGAAGCCGTTGTAGAGCCCCTGATTGGCGGCCAGCGCGCGGGTCTGCTGCGCGAACTCGGGAGCGAGCCTGAAGGTGCGCCGCCCCTTCGGCGTGGTCCAGAGGAACATCTCCAGCACCAGGAACCAGAGCTGCAGGAGGGCGACGAGGGCGGTGAGGATCTGCGCGATGAGGGACATGGGACAGGGCCGGGAACTGGGGATCGGGAATTGGCTTTCACGCCCGGCTCGTCGCTTCCGCAGGCTTTCAGGGAAGGTCTGAACAAATATCCACCGTCATTCCAGCCTTCGCTGGAATGACGACTTTTGCTCAGTGGTTCCTTGGCGGGAATGACGAGCGGAGGAACCGGACTGATCAGGTTCCGGAATGGCACCTGACGGCAGGGCAGCTTGGCCGGCAAGGATGGACAGGGGTGCCAAAGCCTGTCAAGGCTTGCCCTCGACTGCGCTCACCGCATTGGCGATGGCTCGACGCGCCCGCTGCGTCGTCTCGGTGCCGCACTCGGACGGGAAACCCCGTGCTTCCTGCGCCAGCGTGTCCGGTTTTCGCGCTGCGTCCTGTATCTGGTGGAGTTATCCACGCGCAGGAAGCGCGCCATGACTCGTCGCATCACTGCCATTGCCGCACTGCTCGCCGGCCTGCTGACGGTTGGCGCATAAGCGGCAACGTTCAACGTCACCAGTCAGGCCGACAGCGGTGCCGGGACGCTGAGAGATGCCATCATCAGCGCCAACGCCACCCCCGACACGCCGCACACCATCGCGTTCGTGGCACCGTTTACCGTTGGCGGTAGCGTGAGCCTGCTGAGCCTGCTGCCGACAATCACGGCAAAGGACCTGACGATCATGGGAGGCACCATCCGACCCACAATCAGCGGGCAGGGCGTCCAACAGATTCTTCGCGTGGGCGAGAACAACATCAATCTGAGCATCAGCAACTTGGAGTTCAGCCGCGGTCATGCAGCGCAGAAAGGCGGCTGCATCGCCGAGGTATCAAACACGCCGCCCACGGTCGGCACCCTGCGCCTGGATTTCGTCATCTTCAGCGAATGCTCTGCCAGCGCCACCAGCCTGGCCTACGGCGGCGCGATCTACTGGCCGCGAAACGGGGGCGATCTCCAGATCAATCACAGCCGTTTCAGCGCCAACTCGGTGACGGCAACCGCGACGACCGGGCAATCGCAATCAGGAGGTGGTGCCGTGTACGCACATTCTGACGTCACAATCACCAACAGCCTTTTTGAAAACAACGAGGCACTCACGGTGAGCACCATGACCGGAGGCTTCGCCTCCGGCGGCGCGCTGGCGCTGGGAGGCGTCGACCGCATATTCGAAATCAGCGGCTCCACCTTTCTCGGCAACTCCGCCTCACCCGGTGCCGCAGCAGGATACGGCGGTGCCGTCCACCAGCTTTGCGACCACTGCATCCTCGAGATCCAGCGAAGCTACTTTCGCGACAACTCGGCCACTCATGGCGCAGGAATCAAGACGCAAAAGTTCGGTGCCGGCCCGGACGATGTCTTGACGATTCTGACCAACAGCAGCTTTGTCGGCAATCACGCAACGGACGCAGGAGGCGCGGTACACACCTTTTCGACCAGACTCTCCCTGTCCAACAACACATTTCACAACAATGGTGCCATGAACGGCGCGCATGTGAATTTTGGCTCGAGTACGTCGCTGATGATCGCGAAGGCCAATCTGTTTGCGCCCACGGCTTCGGGAAGCGCCTGCGGCAGCAGCGTCACGCTCCCGAGTCCCCATCTGATCGCGGCCAATCTCTTCAGCGATGCAAGCTGTGGAGCGATCTCGGCGGGCGCGCTGCCGAACGCCCCGCTCGGCACCATCACGATCGACGAAACGCCGGGGCAGGTCGGCGTGGTGAAATTCACCGGCAGCGCCGTGATCGATTCAATCAGCGACGGCGCGCTGTGCCAGCCGATCGACGCACGCTCGCAGCCGCGCCCGACCGATGGTGATGGAGACGGCCTGGCGCTTTGCGACGTTGGCGCGTACGAACACCAGGGCGCGCGGCTCTTTCGCGATGGCTTTGAAAACTGACCTGCCGCGTCACGCCGTCAGGCAGCGCACCCGCCAGTCGTCGCCGACCCTGCGTTCGTCCACCACGCGCAGCCGCCAGCGGTCGGCCATGTCGGTGAGCGGCGGCAGCGCCAGCAGCGCGCGCGCATCGGATCCGAGCAGCACCGGCGCGACGTAGAGCAGCAGCTCGTCCGCCAGCCCCTGCGCGAACAGCGCGCCGGCCAGCGTCGGGCCGGCTTCGACCTGCACCTCGCCGATGCCGCGCGCGGCGAGGCGCTCGAGCGCGACGGCCAGCGAAAGGCCGCCGGTGCCTTGCGGCAGCGGCTCGCATTCGACCCGTGCAAAGCGTGCGTCGGGCGTCGCGCTGGCGGCATGGAAGCACAGCGTCGGCACGCTGCCATCGAGCAGGTTCGCCGCTGCCGGCGTGCGCAGGTGGCGATCGAGCACCACGCGCAGCGGCGGCGCGATATCCGCGTCGGGCACGCGCGCGGTCAGGCGTGGATCGTCCGCCAGCACGGTGCCGCTGCCGGTGAGGATCGCTCCCGCGCGCGCGCGCCAGCGCTGCACGTCGGCGCGCGCGGCCTCGCCGGTGATCCACGTGGATTCGCCGTTGCCCAGCGCGGTGCGCCCGTCCAGGCTCATCGCCAGCTTCACCCGCAGCCACGGCCGGCCGCGCTCGATACGCGAAAAAAACCCGCAGTTCAGCGCCCGCGCGTCGGCTTCCATCAGGCCCGATGCCACGGTGATTCCCGCCTCACTAAGACGCTGGAACCCGCTGCCGGCCACCTGCGGGAACGGATCGCGCAGCGCCGCGACCACGCGCGCAACGCCCGATTCGACCAGCGCGTCCACGCACGGCGGCGTGCGCCCGTGGTGGGCGCAGGGCTCCAGCGTGACGTAGGCGGTCGCGCCGCGCGCGCGTTCGCCGGCCGCACGCAGCGCGAACACCTCCGCGTGCGGACCGCCGGCGCGCTGGTGCCAGCCTTCGCCGACGACTTCATCGCCGCGCGCGATCACGCAGCCGACCATCGGATTGGGCCGCGTGGTGTACGCGCCGCGCTCGGCCAGGCGCAGGGCGCGGGCCATCAGGGCGTGGTCGGTGGCGGAAAAGCCGGAAGCGGGGAATCGGGAATCGGGAATCGTCACGGCGGCGGCTCGCGACTCAGCGCTTGCGGCCCTTGTCTGCCGTCTTGCCGAACGGCACCACCTCGCCCGCCAGCAGCGGCATCTGTTCCTGCCCGCCGGGCAGGTCGCGCTCCAGCATCTCGATCTCCTCGCGGAAATCGGCCACGTCCTCGAAGGCGCGGTAGACCGAGGCGAAGCGCACGTAGCCGACGTGGTCGAGGCGACGCATCTGGGTCATCACGAAATCCCCCAGCCGGCGCGAGGCCAGCTCGCGCTCGCCGGACGCGCGCGCCTGCTGCACCACCGCGCGCACCGCGGCATCGATCTGCGCCTGCGGCACCGGCCGCTTGTGCAGGGCGCGCTCCATCGACTGGCGCAGCTTGTCGATATCGAACGGCTCGCGCCGCCCGTCGCCCTTGACCACCGTGGGCAGCTTCACCTCGGCGGTTTCCGTGGTGTTGAAGCGCTCCCCGCACTGCGCGCACTCGCGCCTGCGCCGGATCGATCCGCCGTCCTCACTGACGCGCGAATCGATGACGCGGGTGTCTTCGTGGTGGCAGAAAGGACAATGCATTTGGGCGGGGATTGGGGATTCGGGATTGGGGATTGGGAAGAGCGGAGGGGTTGGGGCAAGCGATCCGACAAACGGCTGGATTCGTGACTCCGGCAATCAGGGAGAAATCAAAGACGCCGGGAAAGCGGCGCTTTTTACAATCCCCAATCCCGAATCCCCAATCCCGGCTCTCAATACACCGGATACTTCCGGCACTGCGCGGTCACCGCTTCGCGCACGCGGGTGATGACGGCCTCGTCGTTCGGGGCATCGAGGATGTCGGCGATCCAGTGGGCGAGATCCACGCAGTCCTGTTCGACATAGCCTCGCGTGGTGACGGCAGGGGTGCCGAGGCGCAGGCCGGAGGTGACAAAGGGCGAGCGCGGGTCGTTGGGGACCGAATTCTTGTTGACGGTGATGTGGGCGCGGCCGAGGGCGGCCTCGGCGTCCTTGCCGGAAACATCCTTGCCGATCATGTCCACCAGCATCAGGTGATTCCGCGTGCCGCCGGAAACGATCTTGTAGCCGCGCGCGATCAGCGCGTTCGCCATCGCCTGCGCGTTCTTCACCACCTGCTGCTGGTAGGTCTTGAACGCCGGTTCCAGGGCTTCCTTGAACGCAACCGCCTTGGCGGCGATCACGTGCATCAGCGGGCCGCCCTGGATGCCGGGAAAGACGATCGACTGGAGCTTCTTCTCGATCTCCTCGGCGGCATTGCCCATGGCGGCGCGGCTGGCGAGGATGATGCCGCCGCGCGGGCCACGCAGGGTCTTGTGGGTGGTGGAGGTGACCACGTGCGCGTGCGGCAGCGGGCTGGGATAGACGCCCGCGGCGATCAGGCCGGCGACGTGCGCCATGTCCACGAAAAGGTAGGCACCGACCTTGTCGGCGATGGCGCGAAAGCGCGCCCAGTCGATCACCTGCGAATAGGCCGAGAAACCGGCGACGACCATCTTCGGCCTGTGCTCCAGCGCCAGGCGCTCGACTTCGTCATAGTCGATCAGGCCCTGGTCGTCGACGCCGTACTGCACCGCGTGGAACAGCTTGCCCGAGGCGTTGACCTTGGCCCCGTGGGTGAGGTGGCCGCCGTGCGCCAGGCTCATGCCGAGGATGGTGTCGCCCGGCTGCAGCAGGGCGAAATACACGGCCTGGTTGGCCTGCGAGCCCGAATGCGGCTGCACGTTGGCGTAGTCCGCGCCGAACAGCTCCTTGACGCGCTCGATGGCGAGCCGCTCGGCCACGTCCACGTACTCGCAGCCACCGTAGTAGCGCTTGCCGGGATAGCCTTCGGCGTACTTGTTGGTGAGCTTGGAGCCCTGCGCCTCCATCACCCGCGGGCTGGCGTAGTTCTCGCTGGCGATCAGCTCGACGTGGTCTTCCTGGCGCTGCGATTCGGCGGCGATGGCGCGGGCCAGTTCCGGGTCGAACGCGGCGATGGTGCTGGTTTGGTCGTACATGCGGAGAACCTCGATGGGCCGATCCGGCATGATAACGCGGGCGGGGGCATTGTTCCCCGGTCCCGGCGTGCTTCCGGTCCCGGCAGCCGCCCACCGTCATGCCGATCGCCCCACCCGGCTCCAGTCCAGCCTGCGTGTGGCCAGCATCACCCCGGCGAGGAGGGCAAAGAGCACCAGCGAACCCATCAGCAGCGCGTAGTCCTCCGACTGCAGCAGGCCGTAGAGCAGGCCATACAGGCCTGCCACCAGCGCGCCGAACAGCCAGCCGCGGCGCGCGCCGCCCAGCACCGGCACCATGTAGGCCCCGATCAGGGCCGAACACACCGCCGCCGCGAGCAGGTAGGCCCAGCCAAAGCCGATGTGCTCGGAGAGTGCGAGCAGCAGCAGGAAGAAGATCGCCAGCGCCGCGCCGGTGAGGCCGTACTGCAGCGGGTGCACCGCCACCGCGCGCAGCGCCTCGGTGAAGAACACCGCGCCGAACACCAGCACGAGCAGCAGCAGGGCGTACTTCATGGCGCGATCGGTCTTGACGTAGCGATCCACCGGGTCCATCAGGCGCACCCCGAAGGCGGCACCCTCCAGACCTTCGCAGAAAGACTGCTCCGTCCCGCAGCGCGAAAGCGCCTGCAGCGAGGTGTTGGAAAGCCGCGACAGGCTCCATCCCGCAGTGAATCCGGTTTCGCTCACCTGCGAATCATCGGGCAGGCGCTGGCCCTGGAAACTGGGGTGCGGCCAGTCGGCCGCCACCGACACCTGCACCTCGCCGGCCAGCGGCGTCCACTGCAGCGACTGGGTTCCGATGATCTGCGCGTCCAGCGCGAGATCCAGCGACGCCCCGGCGGTCAAGCCCGCAGCGTCCAGCGGCACGTGTACGCCTTCCCTGACGAAAGCCAGCAGCGCACCGGGCTCGACGCGCTGTTCGGCACCGTTCACCCGCACCCGGATGCGCTGGATGCCGCGCGCATCGCCCAGACCCAGCACCAGCGACGCGGAAACCCAGCGGTGCCCGATGCGCTCGCCTTCGATCGGCGGGGCTTGGGGCAGGACGAACCGCGCCGTGAGGTCCACCTGATCGGTATACACCAGCGCACCGAACAGTCCGCGGCGGCGCTCGCGCGCGCTCAGGCGGCTGTCAATGGCGAGCGTTTCGGGCGCGACCAGCCGGTGCGTCTTGCGCTTCACCTCCTCGCGGCGCACCTCCTCGCCCTGCCCGCCTTCGTGCAGGCGGCGCGTGCGCAGCAGGGTGTCCTCCGATTCGATCAGCAGCAGCGGGCCGATCAGGTGCTGGGCGCGGCTGCTCGCGCGCGCGATGTCCTCGGCCACCTCGCGCCCGCGCGCCTGCCGTTCGTACACCAGACCCTTGAGCATGAAGATCGGGACCAGCAGTCCGATCAGGATGACGCCGATCAGGGCAAGTTTCAGGAATGCGCGCATGGGATGACCGCTCGGGCGAGGAAGGAAGCGGTGCCATCTCATCGCAAGCCGCGGGCGATTCGCGGGCAGGAAACCGCCGGGCGCGGGCAAATCGCGGGCGGCGGCGGGATCAGGCGTCCGGATACGCCCAGGCGAACACGCGCACCAGCTCCGCCGCGTGCCAGTCGCGAATCCCGGCCGCATCCAGATCGCGCGGGCACGCGCCCAGCGCCGCCGCACAGTCGAAAAACCCGGGGCGCGGTACGCCGCTGCCGGCCTGGCTTGTGACCAGCGCGGCGCGCAGCGGCCGCCCGGCCTGCGCATCCTGCGCGGCGAGCCGCTCCAGCGCCGCGGTCAACGGGGCCATCGCCGGGCTGGGCAGGGCGAGGCGCTCGATCAGCTGGCGATAGGTGAGCGTCCCGCGCCGCGCGTGCGCTGCCGCCAGCTCGGCCAGCAGCGCGTTCCAGAAGGTGAATCCGCCCGTTTCCTCGTCCATCGCCTTCCCCGTCCGGAATCCCGTACCCGGCATCCGGGACTCGCCCCGGTCGCGCCGTGCGGCGAAACCAGACCTGACCCGGACCCGACACCCGCGCCCCGCGACAGGCTGCCGCCGCGCGCGAGCCGCTATACTTGGCGGCTTCCGATTCTCGATCAACGGTGCCCGCACAGGCGGGTGCCGCAGCCTCCTGCAGGAATTCCCATGTCGCAATACATCTACACCATGAACCGCGTGTCCAAGGTGGTCCCGCCCAAACGGCAGATCATCAAGGACATTTCGCTCAGCTTCTTCCCCGGCGCCAAGATCGGCCTCCTGGGCCTCAACGGCGCGGGCAAGTCCACCGTGCTGCGCATCATGGCCGGCGTGGACACCGATTTCGAGGGCGAGGCGCGCCCGCAGCCGGGCATCAAGGTCGGCTACCTGCCGCAGGAGCCCCAGCTCGATCCCGAGCAGACCGTGCGCGAGGCGGTGGAAGAAGGCGTGGGCGAAGTGCTCCAGGCCCAGGCCGCGCTCGATGCCGTCTATGCCGCCTACGCCGAAGAAGGCGCGGATTTCGACGCGCTCGCCAAGGAGCAGGAGCGCCTCGAAGCCATCCTCGCCTCGGGTGATGCGAACACGCTGGAACAGCAGCTGGAAGTGGCCGCCGACGCACTGCGCCTGCCGCCCTGGGACGCCAGGATCGGCAAGCTCTCCGGCGGCGAGAAAAGGCGCGTGGCGCTGTGCCGCCTGCTGCTGCAGAAGCCCGACATGCTGCTGCTGGACGAACCCACCAACCACCTCGACGCCGAATCGGTGGAATGGCTGGAGCAGTTCCTGCACCGCTATCCGGGCACCGTCGTGGCCGTTACCCACGACCGCTACTTTCTCGACAACGCCGCCGAATGGATCCTTGAACTCGACCGCGGTCGCGGCATTCCGTGGAAGGGCAACTACACCGACTGGCTGATGCAGAAGGACGAGCGCCTGAAGCAGGAGGAAAACCAGGAAAAGGCGCGCCAGAAAGCCATCCAGAAGGAACTGGAGTGGGCGCGGCAGAACGCCAAGGGCGGCCGCTCCAAGGGCAAGGCGCGACTGGCGCGCATCGAGGAGCTGCAGTCGGTCGACTACCAGCGCCGCAACGAAACCAATGAGATCTTCATCCCGCCCGGCGAGCGACTGGGCAACAAGGTGATCGAGTTCAAGAACGTCTCCAAGAGCTTCGGCGACCGCCTGCTGATCGACGACCTGTCGTTCTCGGTGCCGCCCGGTGCCATCGTCGGCATCATCGGCCCCAACGGCGCGGGCAAATCGACCCTGTTCAAGATGATCATCGGCAAGGAAAAGCCGGATTCGGGCAGCATCGAAACCGGCCCCACCGTGCAGCTGGCCTACGTCGACCAGAGCCGCGACGCGCTGGAAGGCAACCACAACGTGTTCCAGGAAGTCTCCGGCGGCTCGGACATCCTCAACATCAACGGCATCGAGATCCAGTCGCGCGCCTACATCGGCCGCTTCAACTTCAAGGGCCAGGACCAGCAGAAGATCGTCAGCTCGCTTTCCGGCGGTGAACGCGGTCGTCTGCACCTGGCAAAAACGCTGCTGCAGGGCGGCAACGTGCTGCTGCTCGACGAGCCCTCCAACGACCTCGACGTGGAGACCCTGCGCGCGCTGGAAGACGCCCTGCTCGAGTTCCCCGGCAACGTCTTCGTGATCAGCCACGACCGCTGGTTCCTGGACCGCATCGCCACCCACATCCTCGCCTTCGAGGGCAACTCGCACGTGGAGTTCTTCCAGGGCAACTACCGCGAGTACGAGGAAGACAAGAAGCGCCGCCTGGGCGACGACGCCGGCCCCAAGCGCCTGAGATTCAAGGCGTTGAAGTAAGGACGGGAATCGGGAATCGTAAAAAGCGCGCCTCGCGTAGGTCGGGGCTACGTCCCCGACGCTCCTTCCACCCCGCCAGACGAGGTTTTCCATGAGCTTCATCGAAAAACTCCGCGCCCGCTGGCACCAGGCCGACACCCTGCTCTGCGTCGGGCTGGATCCGGACCCGGCGAAGTTCCCGGCGCACTTGGCGGACGATCCCGACCGGCTGTTCCGCTTCTGCCGCGAGATCGCGGACGCCACGGCCGAGTTCGCCTGCGCCTTCAAGCCGCAGATCGCCTATTTCTCCGCGCACGCCGGCGGCGAGGAGGCGTTGGCGCGGCTGATCGCCCATATCCACGCCGCGCACCCCGATGTGCCGGTGATCCTCGACGCCAAGCGCGGCGACATCGGCAGCACCGCCGAACAGTATGTGGCTGAAGCCTTCGTGCGCTTCAACGCCGATGCGGTGACGCTCAATCCCTACATGGGCCGCGATTCGGCCGCGCCCTTCCTCGCGCACGCCAAGCGCGGCTGCATCTTCCTGTGCCACACCTCCAACCCGGGCGCACGCGATTTCCAGGAGCTGGTGGTGGACGGCCTCCCGCTCTACCAGCGCGTGGCCCGCACCATCGCGTCCGCGTGGAACGGCAGCGGCAACTGCGCGCTGGTGGTCGGTGCCACGTTTCCGGAAGAACTGCGCGTGATCCGCGAACTGGTGGGCGAGATGCCGCTGCTGGTGCCCGGCGTCGGTGCCCAGGGCGGCGACGTGGACGCGGTGGTGAGGAATGGCCGGACTGCGGACGGCACCGGGCTGATGATCAACTCCTCGCGCGGCATCCTCTATGCCTCGCGCGGCGAGGACTTCGCCCAGGCCGCCGCGCGCGCCGCGCGCGCGCTGCGCGACGAGATCAACCGCTACCGAAAGCGCTGAGGCGTGAAACGGCAGGGCGGTGCGCGATGGCGGAATCGCCTGCGGCGGTTCCGCCCTGCGGGAACTCCTGCCGTCATGCCCGCGCAGGCGGGCATCCAGCGACTTCAGGCCGTCGCGCTCACAAAGCGTCGCGCCGCACCCGCCGTGCGGGTGCGGCGGAAAGGGCTTCCCGTCAGCCCAGGCGCTGGCGCAGCAGGCCCAGGAGCCTGGCACCGGCCCCGCTGTTGATCTCGCGCCCGTCCGTGCTCGCGGCGGCGATGCGCGCGCCCTGGCCTTCGGGCGAGATGCGGATGAAGAAGGTCTCGCCTTCGTAGGCCACCGTGTAGACCCCCAGGAGCTGCGAGCGCTCGCTGATCGAGACGCCCTCGATGCGATCGAGCGCGATGCCGACGCGGCCGAACGTGCTGGCCGGCGTGTCGCTCAGGGTGAACGCCTGCGCCGGCGCAGCAGCGGCCGCGGCCGCTGCCGCTGCCGCAGTCGCCGCCGGGGCAGCGGGAATACGCAGGCCATCACCGGTGGCCGGCGCATCGAGATCCGGCGGAATAGACAGCGGGCGCGATTCCGGCGGCAGCTCGTAGCCGGTCTTGCCGCGGAACATGCTGCATCCGGAGGTGGCCACCAGCGCGGCCGCGGCCAGGGCCAGGAGCAGGAAACGCGCATGCTTGGGAAGGCTGTTCATTGAAGGGGACACTCCGGGGTTCCGCGAGGATGGTGGGATGGGTTGCCGTCACGCGGCCGTCTTCGGCAGGAAGCGCGCTTCGAGGGCGTGCGCCTGCCGTGCGGCGGCCGCGGCGGCGTCACGATGCGGGGAGGATAGCGGCACGAGCGGCAGCCGCAAGCGATCCGCGCACAGCCCCAGCTGCGAAAGGATAGCCTTGACCGGGATCGGATTGGGCTCCAGCGCCAGCACCGGGAACAGCGCGGCGAGTTCCCCGTTCAGCTCACGCGCGCCGCGCGCATCGCCCGCGCTCGCGCGGGTCGAAAGCGCCGCCAGCGCCGCAGGAACGACGTTGGACGCCACCGAAACCACGCCGTCGGCACCGCTCAACTGGGCCTCGCAGGCCGAGGCATCGTCGCCGCTGAGCACCGCAAAACCGGGCGAGCGCAGGGCCAGCAGCGCGGCGATGCGCGCCGCGTCGGGCACGGCCTCCTTGATGCCGACGATGCGCGGATCGGGCGCAAGCTGCGCCACCGTGTCCGGCAACAGATCCACGCCAGTGCGTGGCGGCACGTTGTAGAGAACGATCGGAGCGTCGAGCGCTTCAGCCACCGTTTCGAAGTGGCGGCGCAGGCCCTCCTGGGTGGGGCGCACATAGGGCGGCGTGGCCACCAGCAGGCCATCGGCACCGGCATCGCGGGCGCGGCGGCACTGTTCGATGGTGGCCTGCGTGGCGGAAAGCCCTGCGCCGGCGAGCACGGGGATCCGGCCCGCGACGGCATCGACCGCGCTGCGGATCAGCGCGCCGAACTCCGCCGCCGTGAGCATGGCCGCTTCGCCGGTCGAGCCGGCCACGACCAGTCCGTGGATGCCGGCAGCCAGCTGGCCGTCAAGCATCCGCCGCCAGGCGACGGGGTCGGTCGCGCCGGATTCGTCGAACGGCGTCACCAGCGCGGTAATGCAGCCGGAAAGTCGCAAGGGCATGGCCATTTCGGGAGGGTCGAGGATGTTACTTGCCGGCGCAAAGCACGGGCAAGTATGCTGGTCCTGCGGTTGCCCGCGCCTTCAGCGTCCACCGCCGGATGCACCCCCTCGCGCTTTTCGCGCCCCTGTCGGAATGTCGCCTTGACCGACCCTCAGCAACGCCCCAACACCAACGAGAACTACCTCCTCATCAACGCATTCGCGACGCACCCGGATTCGCCTCTCCTGGCGATTTCGCGGCGCATCGCCGACAGCGGCTGCAACCTGATCGACGCGCGCCTGTCCACGGTCGGGCGCGACGTGTCGGTGCTGGCGCTGGCGATGGGGTCGTGGGATGCGGTGGCCAAACTCGAATCGGGCCTCGGTCGCCTGGAGCGCGAGGACGGGCTGCGCCTGGTGTGGTATCGCACCGGCCCCAAGCCGGAGCAGAGCAACCTGTTGCCGTATCTGGTCGAAGTGATCGCGGCCGACAAGCCGGGCATCCTGTTCCAGCTGGCCGACTTCTTCGACCGCCAGGGCATCACCATCGAGAGCCTGCACTCCTCGCGCTACCGCGCCATGCAGACCGGCGCCGACATGTTTTCCGCGCAGCTCACCGTGGGCATTCCCGCCTCGATGCACATTGCCGCGCTGCGCGATGATTTCCTGGAGTTCTGCGACCATCTCAACCTGGACGCGATCCTGGACCCGATGAAGTTCTGACTCCGATGATCCAGCCCGGCGACGCGGTTCCCGACCTTGCTTTCACCCTTTCCGACGGCAGCCAGGCGCGGTTTTCCGACTACGCCGGGCGCTGGCTGGTGCTGTACTTCTATCCGAAGGACAACACCCCCGGCTGCACCGTGGAAGCGGGCGATTTCCGCGATCTCGCGCCGCGCTTCGACGCCGAAGGCGCGCGCATCCTCGGGGTGTCGCGCGATTCGGTGAAATCGCACCAGGGCTTCATCGCGAAACAGTGCCTCCCTTTTCCGCTGGTCTCCGACGCCGACGAGACGCTGTGCCGCGCCTTCGACGTGATCCGGGAAAAGAACATGTACGGCCGCAAGGTGATGGGCATCGTGCGCAGCACCTTCCTGATCGACCCCACCCTGCGCGTGGCCGAGGTCTGGCGCGCGGTCAAAGTGCCCGGCCACGCCGCGGCCGTCCTCGATGCGCTGCTCGCGCGGCGCTGAACCTCTCCGCCCACGGAACACATATGACATCGAACCGTCGCATCTACGCACTCGACACCAACGTGCTGATGCACGATCCCACCGCGCTGTTCAAGTTCGAGGAGCACGACGTGTTCCTGCCGATGACGGTGCTGGAGGAACTGGACGCCAACAAGAAGGGCATGTCCGAAGCCAGCCGCAACGCGCGCCAGGTCAGCCGTTTCATCAACGAGCTGATCGAGGCGGACGGTGCCGATGGCATCGCCACCGGCCTGCGCCTGCGCCGCCCCGAGGGCCTGCAGCTGCGCGCCGCCGACCACACCGGCGTGCTGCTGTTCCAGACCCAGGTGCCCGATGCCACGCGCAACTTCGGCAAGGTCGCACCGGACAACCAGATCCTTTCGGCCATCCTGGCGCTGCGCGCCGAGCACATGGATCGCGACGTGGTGCTGGTGTCCAAGGACATCAACCTGCGCATCAAGGCCCACATCGCGGGCCTGCCGGCGGAGGACTACGAGAACGACCGCGCGCTCGACGATTTCAACCTGCTCTACACCGGTGCCGCGGCGCTGCCGCAGGATTTCTGGGACCGGCACGAGCGCGAGCTGCGCTCCTGGACCGAGCGCGGCCACAACTTCTACGAGGTCGAACGCCTGCCCGAGGAAGACTGGCATCCCAACCAGTTCCTCTATCTCCCCGGCGAGGAGGAGCTGGAGTTCCGCGTGGCGCAGACCGATGGCTCGCGCGCCGTGCTGCAGGTGATCGACGACTACGCCAGCCAGGGCCACCTGGTCTGGGGCATCAGCGCGCGCAACCGCGAGCAGAACTTCGCGCTCAACGCGCTGATGAACCCGGACATCGACTTCGTCACCCTGCTCGGTACCGCCGGCACCGGCAAGACCCTGCTGGCGCTGGCCGCGGGACTGGCACAGACGATGGATCAGCAGCGCTATCGCGAGATCATCATGACCCGCGCCACCGTTTCGGTGGGCGAGGACATCGGCTTTTTGCCGGGCACCGAAGAGGAAAAGATGACGCCATGGATGGGCGCACTCACCGACAACCTCGAAGTGCTCGCCCACACCCCGCAGGAAGGCGGTGCCTGGGGCCGCGCGGCCACCAACGATCTGCTCTCCAGCCGCATCAAGATCCGCGCCATGAACTTCATGCGCGGACGCACCTTCCTGAGCCGCTTCGTGATCATCGACGAGGCCCAGAACCTCTCGCCCAAGCAGATGAAGACCCTGCTCACCCGCGCCGGGCCGGGCACCAAGATGGTGTGCCTGGGCAACGTCGAACAGATCGATACGCCCTACCTCACCGAAACCACTTCGGGGCTCACCTACGCGGTGGATCGCTTCAAGCACTGGCCGCACAGCGCGCACATCACCCTGCGCCGCGGCGAACGCTCGCGCCTGGCCGATTTCGCCTCCGAGGCGCTGTAGGCTGCGGAAAGGCGGCGCGAAATCCTTCGCGCCGCCCGCGCCTCACCCACCCGCCAGCGCGCGCAGGGTGATGCCGGTGATGTAGGCCAGATAGGTGCCGGTGGCATAGCCGACGGTGCCCAGCAGCACGCCGACCGGGGCGAGCGAGGGGTGGAAGGCCGCCGCCACCACGGGGGCCGACGCCGCCGCGCCGATGTTGCCCTGCGAGCCGATGGCGAAATAGAACAGCGGCGCGCGGGTGAGCCTGGCGGCAATCCAGAGGCAGGTGATGTGGGTGAGCATCCACACCACGGCCAGACCGAACAGCCAGGGGCGATCGAGCAGCGAGAGCAGGTCCATCTGCATGCCGATGCAGGCGATCAGGAAATACAGCAGCAGCGTGCCCACGCGCGAAGCGCCGGCACCTTCCAGCCGGCGCGCGCGGGTGAAGCTCAGGATCAATCCGAACGTGGTGGACAGCACCACCACCCAGACATAGGACGAGGTCAGGCTGAACTGCGAGGCCCAGGACACGTTGGCGGCGAACCAGTTCGCGATCGGCACCGCGAGCGCATGCGCCAGGCCCACGAAACCAAAGCCCACGCCCACGATCAGCATCAGGTCGGCAAGGGTCGGGATGCGCGCGTGCTGGGCCTGATACGCCTCCACGTGCGCGGTGAGCTCGTCCAGCGCGCGGGTATCGGCACCGCTGCGCGCATCGATTTCCCTGGCCCGCCCGGCGAGGAACAGCAGCACCGCCATCCACAGGCTGGCCACCGCCACATCCACCACGGCGAACTGCCCGAAGGTGGTCGCGTCGACCTGGAATACCTCGCGGATCGCCACCATGTTGGCACCGCCGCCGATCCAGCTGCCGCTGAGCGCGGCCATGCCGGCCCAGGTGTCGCCGGCCACGGTTTCCGGATGGATCCAGGAAAACAGCAGGAAGCTCACCACCGCACCGGCCATGATCCCGAAGGTGCCGGCGCAAAACACGATCAGGAGCTTCGGTCCGAGCTTGAAAATGGCGGGCAAGTCGATCGAAAGCGTCAGCAGCACCAGCGCGCCGGGCAACAGCACATCGCGCGCGATCGGGTTGTAGACCTTGGTGACGGTGCCATCGAGCACGCCCGCGGTGTTGTAGATCGCAGGGATGAAGTAGCACAGCAGCAGCGCCGGCACGATTTTGAAAAAACGCTGCAGGAAAGGCGTCGGCCCGCTCGCAGCCCAGAAGATCAGACCCAAGGTGGCCGCGATCAGGCCGAAGACGACGATGTCGTTGGTGATGAGCGGCGTGGTGATGTCTTGCATGGGCATCCTGCTGCGGGCGGAGTCGCCCGAAGCAGCCGGGCCGGAGCGCGACTATACTGACCGACCCGCTTCTTCGTCATGCGCCCATGCATCCGAACTTCCTCGATTTCGAACAGCCCATCGCCGAACTGGAGGCTCGCATCCAGGAACTGCGCCACGCCGGCCAGGGCAGCGCGTTCGATATCGAAGAGGAAGTGGGCAAGCTGCAGGACAAGCTGCGCGCCCGCACCGCCGAGATCTTCCGTGACCTGACGCCCTGGCAGGTTTCCCAGCTCGCGCGCCATCCGCAGCGCCCGTACACGCTCGACTACGTGAAGCTCATGTGCGAGGAGTTCCACGAGCTGGCGGGCGATCGTGCCTACGCCGACGATGCCGCCATCGTCGGCGGCCCGGCGCGCATCGACGGGCGCGCGGTGATGCTCATCGGCCAGCAGAAGGGCCGCGATACCAAGAGCAAGATCAAGCGCAACTTCGGCATGCCGCGACCCGAGGGCTACCGCAAGGCGCTGCGCCTGATGCAGATGGCCGAGCGTTTCCGCCTGCCCATCCTCACCTTCATCGACACGCCCGGCGCGTATCCGGGCGTCGGCGCGGAAGAGCGCGGCCAAAGCGAGGCGATCGCGCGCAACCTGCTGGAGATGGCGCGCCTGCGGGTGCCCATCGTCTGCACCGTGATCGGCGAAGGCGGAGCGGGCGGCGCGCTCGCCATCGGCGTCGGAGACCGCACCCTGATGCTCGAATACGGCACCTACTCGGTCATCTCGCCCGAAGGCTGCGCCTCGATCCTGTGGAAAACCGCCGAGCGCGCCAAGGATGCCGCCGAGGCGCTGGGCATCACCGCCCCGCGCCTGCTCGAACTGGGCCTGATCGATCAGATCGTGAGGGAGCCACTGGGTGGTGCGCACCGCGATCCGCAGGACATGGCCGCGCGCCTGAAGCAGACCCTCCTGGGCCAGCTCGACCGGCTCGAACGCATCGATCCAGCCACCCTCATCGACCAGCGCTACGAGCGCCTGCGCGGCTACGGGCGCTTCCAGGCGGCCTGACACCCGACGCAACCGGGATCCGCGTTCCGGAAGCGAATCGGCCACCCTGGCCGCGCCATGCCCGGCCCAGGCGATCCGCAGCGGCCGCCCGCAATCGCGCGCAGCGGCAAATCCTCCTATGATGCGTGAAGTACCCGACGGACACGCCTCCCGGTGCCAGCCTGGCTTTCCAACCTCCTCCTGCCCCTGCGCTCGCTCCTTGGCAGCCGCCCGGCCGCCGCCAGCATGGGCGAGGTGGACGAGGAGCTTCGCGATGCCTTCCTCGCCGAACTGGGCGAGATGATCACCGCCGCAAATGGAGCGCTGGCCGATCTGCGCGCCAATCCGTCCGACGCGACGCTCGCCAGAACGCTGGGGCGCTGCTTCCACACGCTCAAGGGTTCGGCACCGCTGGTGGGCGCGCCGGCACTGGCCGATCTGGGCCGCGCCGGCGAGAACATGATGCAGCGTGCGGCGGAGAGGCGTATCGTCAGTGCGCACCAGATGCAGGCCATCGAGAGCGCCATCGTGCTGTTGCCGGTCTGGAAGGACGCCCTGCGCAACGGCCGCGCCACGCCCTCGGGCACGAGCCAGGCGATTGCACAGCTTGAGCGGGGAACGGCGTAACGCCGGCACGCGGGGAACCAGGCCGGGCGCGACAGCCACGACCCGGCACGCCCTGTCGCCGCACGACACTGCGCCTGGACCGGTTGCAGGAACACCCGCGTGATTGACCCGGACGAGGAGTCAAGGAAATGAAAGCATGGGCAGCATGGATTCTTGCCGGCGCGCTGGTCGCCTGTCCGGCCTCGGCCGGAAACGGCATCTGGACCTCCGACGGCCCCTGGGGCGGCAGCATCTACGCGCTGCACGTCAATCCAGCCACGCCCAGCATCCTGTACGCCAGCACCCGCGGCGGCATCTTCCGCAGCGACGATGCCGGCGTGACCTGGGTCCGCAAGCAGGCAGGGTTCGGCGGCCGTGGGAACGTATACGCGGCCTTCGCCATGGATGCGCAGGCACCCGCGACGCTTTGGGCAGTGGATTCGTTCGGGCGGGTCAACCGGAGCACCGACGCGGGCGAGAACTGGGCGCAGACCGGTTACACCGTCCCGACCGGCTACGCCGTCGCCGTGGTCGACGCACCGGGCAGCACGGGTCGGCTCTACGTGCTGCCCGCCGGTGCGCCCGGCATCCTCGTCAGCAGCGACAACGGCACCAGTTTTTCCGCCCTTGCCAGCGGCCTTCCGACCACGGCCTCGATCAACCGCCTCGCGATCGATCCTGCCGATCCGCTGCGCATGATCGCAGGCACGGATCAGGGAGAGGCCGATCCGCTGCATCCAGCAACCCTGTTCCTGTCCACGGACGGCGGAGCCACCTGGTCCGGCACCCTGACCCAGGGAATAGCGCCCGATTTCTTCCACGGGTGGGTGCAGTCGATCCGCTTTGGTGCCGGCAACACGGTGTACGCCACGATCGCCAACACCATGTACCGAAGCGATGACAAGGGTCTGACCTGGAACGGACCGATGGCCGTTGGGGAAGCGAGCTGGGTTGAACCAGATCCTGTCATCCCCAACACCGTGATGGCGGGCGGCCGAGCCGGCGTGAAGCTCTCCCTCGATGGCGGCGCAACGACAGCGCCGCGCAATGTCGGCCTCCTGGTTGCGGCAGGCGTCCCGGCCACGGTCACGACCATCCTGATGCACCCGGACTATCCCACCACACCGCACCTGTGGATCGGCACGGAAGACGCCGGCATCTACTTCAGCGCGGACAACGCCGCTACCTGGAGCGCGCGCAACGACGGCCTCGCCGGTACCAATATCCGGGCCCTGGCGATGTTCCACAGCGCCAGCACCCATCGCCTGTTCGCCGGCTACGGCGATTCATCCCGCCCATCGCCCGCGCTGTTTCGCGGCAATACCACGGCACCGGGTGCGGCTTTCTCGTGGGCACCGTCCAATACCGGCCTTGCGGCCTACCAGATCCGCGCGCTGGCCATCGATCCGACCACGACGGGCAGCGGCATCGGCAGCACGCGGATTTTCGCGGCCGGTCGAGCAGGCCAGGTCTCCTTGCCTGCGGATGCGCGCAACGGCGGTCTCTACCGCAGTTCGGACGGCGGCAATACCTGGAGCACCATCGATGCCGGGCTGCCGCTGCATCCGGGCTTTGCAACCCCCTTCGTGGGCACCGTGCGTGCCCTGGCGCTTGATCCGCGCTCCTGTGCGTCGCCGCCACCCGCCGGCCCCTGCGTCACGGGACCGCTGCAGACCCTCTATGCCACGGCGAACGGTGTCGTGGACGGATCAACGGGCACCGCCAGCTTCCGCATCCTGAAGAGCACCAACGGCGGGAACTTCTGGACAAGCAGTGACAGCGGCCTGCCCCAGCCGGTACCCACGGGTGCCGGATTCAATGAGAACGTGATTCCGGTGCCGATCGTGGTCAATCCGATCAATCCGCAGGAGCTCTTCGTGGGCACTTTTTCCGGTGGGACGGACGGCGCGCCGCCCACCATCGCCAGCGGCGTGTTCCGCAGTACCGACGGCGGGGCCACCTGGAGCCACCGCAGCAACGGTTTGCCGCGCGTTGCCGGCTCGACCGACACGGCGTTCGATGTCCTGAGCCTGGCCATCAACCCGACCAATCCGGCTGAAATCTGGTGCTCGGTGATCGACCTGGTCGGGGGAACGGGCGAGGGCGGGATCTATCGAACCGTCGACGGCGGGGCCAACTGGGCCAACAGCAGCACCGGGCTGCTGTCCGTCGATATCCGCGCCATCCACGTCGATCCCGCCACGCCGGGCGTGCTCTACGCGTCCGGCGGCGGCACCGATGCCAACCCCGGAAACATCTACAAAAGCACCGACAGCGGTGCCAGCTGGCAGTCCATCAGCGTCGGTCTGCCGGCGGATGCGGCACTCGCGCTGTTGGCGGACCCAGTGGAACCCACGGTGCTCTACGCCGGAACGACGAGCGGCGTCTGGAGCCTGACCCAGGTCGCCGATGCCGATGGCGACGGTGTGCCCGATTCGGTCGAGATGTCGGCCCCCAATGCAGGCGACGGCAACGGCAACGGAATTCCCGATCACCTCGAATCCCACGTCGGATCGCTCACCAGCGCCACGGACGGAAGCGCTGCGCGCCCACTGGCACCGGGCCGGTACTTCACCGTGGCCATCACGTCGCTGGCCGGAAGCTGCACCCAGGCAGTCGACGTGCAATCGGTTTACGCCGCCTATCACGGTGCCGACCGTGCCGCCGACGGCGACCGGTTCGCCTATCCTCACCAGCTCGCGCGCTTCGAGATCAGGGACTGCGACAGCGCCAGCGTGACGCTAAAGTTCCACGGTGCCCGGTTCGGCACCTCCGACAGCCTGCGCTTTTACGGGCCATCCACTCCGGGTGACCCGGAGACGATCGGCTGGCACGACTTCAGCTCGCGCGCCGTTCGCATCGCGCAGGACACCTGGCGGTTGACGCTGGACAACGGCGAGTTCGGCAGCTACCGCCCGGGCACCGCCCATTCGATCCTGTTCGAAGGCGGCCCGGCCTGGAAGGGCGGGCTGTTCCGCGACGACTTCGACTGAGCGCTGCGGCCGTTTGCGTGGGCCGCATCGCTACGTCGATGCGGCTCAGGGCACCGGAAGTCGCGCAGCCCGCACAGGTAGTGGCGCGGTGCCGCGACGCCTGCCGCAGGCGCGGGGCCAAGATCATCGCGGAACGCGGCTGCGGGGTGATTCTGCCAGCCGTCGGGAAGGCACAGGTCCATCACGCGCCCTCCGCCGATTCGGCCACGGCATCCGGCCGCAGCGCCAGCACGATCAGGACCATCGCCACCGCCCAGCCAATCGGACGGCGGGTGCCCTCTTCACGACTCTGCCCGCGCGCGGCGGGCGCACGCGCATCCGCCCCGCGCGCCGGCTGCGAATCGGCGGCCGGCGCGGCATCACGGCGTGGCGCATCACCCGGCAGCTGTGCCAGCGCCGGCTGCGCCGCAAGCGCAAACAGCGCCGCCATCGCGCCCGCGGCGCGGCGCGCATCCCTGCGGAACAGGGTCGGCTTGCGCGTCATTCGATGGGTTGTGCTCATCTCGGCCTCCAACGCGGGGCATTGGTCCGCGCGTGGTGCCATGCAAACCCTCCGCGCTGACCGCAGCGCGGCCGCGGGCGGGCACCGCGGCTACCGGATGTGGCGATTTGCGGGCGCGGCGTTGCCCGCTCCCGGAGCGCCGCCTATCCTCGTTGCACCTGCACTCCCGGGCCTGCCGCATGTCCCGCACCATTGCCATCGTCGAGGACGAACCCGCGATCCGCGCCAACTACGTGGATGCGCTCACGCGCTACGGCCACCGCGTCGTGGCCTTCGCCAACCGGCCCGACGCACAGCAGGCGTTCGCGCTGCAGCTTCCCGATCTGGTGATCATCGACGTGGGGCTCGGCGAGGAGCCGGAGGGCGGTTTCGACCTGTGCCGCGAATTGCGCGCGCGCTCGGCGACGCTGCCGATCCTGTTCCTGACTGCGCGCGACTCGGATTTCGACGTGATCTCCGGCCTGCGCCTGGGCGCGGACGACTACCTCACCAAGGACATTTCCCTGCCCCAGCTCACCGCGCGGGTGCAGGCACTGTTCCGCCGCACCGAGGCGCTGCGCGCACCGCAGGCGCGCGAGACGGTGATTGCCCTGCGCGGCCTGCGCCTGGAGGCCGAGCGTATGCGCGTGACCTGGAACGACGAGGTCGTCCCGCTCACCGTCACCGAGTTCTGGATGGTGCACGCCCTCGCCCACCGCCCCGGCCACGTGAAGTCGCGCGAACAGCTCATGCGCGAAGCGCAGATCGTGGTGGACGATGCCACCGTGACCTCACACATCAAACGCATGCGCAAGAAGTTCGTTGCGATCGATCCCGCATTCGACGAGATCGACACCGTGCACGGTGCCGGCTACCGCTGGCGCTCCTGAGGGCCACCGTTTTTTGCTGCACTGCGGATTGCATCCGCTGGCGTATGGTCGTCTACTTGCGCCGCTCCGGGTCAGGGGGGTCGCGCGCGCGACCGGGACCTGGAGCCGACGCGCCGGCAGCTGCCGGTACACATCACTCGGGGTTTGGGGAAAATCGATCATGCAGAAGTACCTGACGCACTTCACCGGGCGCACGCTCGGCCTGTCCATCGCACTCGCGCTGGGCGTGACGTTCACCGCCGGGGCACAGATCGTGCCCAAGCAGCTTTCGGGCCCGCCGTCGGATTTCCAGAGCATGCGCTCACCCGACCCGGTCGAATCGGCCATCCACTCGCACAGCGCGATGGTGCCGGTTTCCATGATCGAGAAGAAGGGTGGCACGGGCTGGAGCTCCACCATTCCGGTCGAGGACAACGCGCTTCGCTTTGCCCTTCTGACGCCCGGCGGCATGCCGTGGGACGTGTCGCTTTCCGGCCCGTCCGGGCAGAAGCTGCGCGCCGCCGATACCGCCAAGAGCGCGAGAGCCTCCAGCTTCGGCATGGGTGAGGCGCAGGTTCCGGCGCAGATGTACAGCTTCCCCAGCCTTGCTTCGGGCAACTGGAAGATCGAACTGGAGGGCAGCGCCAAGGCGGCCTCGCAGGGCTATCTCCTGATCGAAGGCAGCGCCTCCACCGGGCTGACCTCCTATCCGACCCACAGCCGCCAGCTGGTCGGCCAGACGATGGGCCTGACCGCGCAGCTCACCGCGCTCGATGCCTCCGAGAAAGCCATCACGGGCGCGGGCGCAGGGCGCATCGAGCGTGCCGAGATGGAAGTCTCCGCGCCCAGCGGCAAGATCCAGCGCATGGCGATGTTCGACGACGGCCGGCACGATGACGGTGCCGCCGGCGACGGCATCTTCGGTGCCGCGTTCACCGCCTCCGAGGCCGGCAGCCACGTCGCCCAGGTCGTCATCGAGGGCGTGGACCGCAACGGCAACCGCGTGCTGCGCACCGCCGAGCACCTGCTTGCCTTCGTCAACCCGACGCTCTCGCTGGTCGGCAGCCGCGCCACCGCGACCGCCGCCAAGAGCGCCACCCCGCGACTGACCATCAACATCCCCGTCACCGCGCCGAAGAACGCTTCGCACTACCGCAGCTACGCGGAAGTCTGGGGGCGCGACGCGCGCGGCAACGAGGTGCCGGTGGCGTGGGTGGGCGGCATGGTGACGCCTGAAGCAGGCAAGTTCGGCCTGGGCTTCGACGAGCGCTGGATCGCCAAGTCCGGCGCACAGGCACCGTTCGAGCTGCGCAACCTGCGCATCGAAGACCCCGACACCTCGGTCACGATCGCCTCCAGCGCGCGCATGGGACTCAGCCTGCCCGCGCTGCGCGTGCGTGCCAAAGCGGCGGACATCGAGATCGACGAAATGATGACGATGGGCCCGCGTCCGGTCGAAGCCGCACAGGCCAAGGGCGTGGGCAAGCGCCTGCTGCTGGTGCACGGCTACTGCTCGGGCGGCGTGTGGCCGGCAGCCCAGTTCGGTACCTCGTCCACCTTCCTGGACAAGAACCAGAATCGCAGCCACGACTACTTCGCACGTCTGATCAAGTCCTTCGGCAGCACCTGGAACTCCTTCGGCGTGGTGGCGCACAGCCAGGGCGGCGCAGCCTCCCTGCACCTGTACACCTACTACTGGAGCGGTCTGGACAACGCCACCGGCAGCCGCCTGATCCAGTCGGTCGGCACGCCGTACAAGGGCACCAACCTCGCCGGCATCCTCGCCAAGCTCGGCAACTGGTTCGGCGTGGGCTGCGGCAAGAACACCGACCTGAGCTACAGCGGCGCCAGCGCCTGGCTGGCCGGCATCCCCAACTCCGCCCGCGCCAAGGTCAACTACTACACGACCTCGTTCAAGCTCACCAACTGGTACACCAACGACTACTGCAACGCGGCCACCGACCTGGTACTCAGCGACCCGGAAGACGGCACCACCGAGAAGGCCAACGGCCAGCTCCCCGGCGCGGTCAACCGCGGTCACGTCGAAGGCCAGTGCCACACCGCCGGCATGCGCGACCCGGCGCAGTACCTCAACGCCTCACGCAACGCCACGATGAACAGCAACGCGGCGCGCTGATCCCGCAACAATGGCGATTCCGGCGGCCCGCACTTCGGTGCGGGCCGTTTTTTGATGGGGCACGGGTACGAAGCCGGCGGCACGGCGCAGTCACAGCCCCTCGATCGGCTTCGCCGCATCCTGCCGTTGCCGCCGGGCGGAGTCTCCCGGGCGATCGGCTTTGCAAGCGGCCTGGCCGCGGCAATCACGCTGCACATGCAGGTGTCGCACCTGCCTCTGGTGCCCGCCTCGCACTGCTTTTCCTGGGCTACTATTGGCCGGGTTCCCGGCATGAAAGGACCGCAGCCTTCATCCGGTGGCTGTGCACTGGGCGCGCGGTGTTGCCCCCATTTCAATGCGGCCGCCTTCGCGGCACACAGGCGGCCATGTCGTGAACACCCCAACCCCGCGCAAGGACAACCGCGTGCCGCAGCTCGAAAACCTCCGCATTGCCATCGTCGGCCTGGGCTACGTCGGCCTGCCGCTGGCGGTCGAATTCGGCAAGCGCTATCCGACCATCGGCTACGACATCCGCGCCGGGCGCATCGCCGAACTGCGCGCGGGGCGCGACAGCACGCTGGAAGTGGAACCCGAACTGCTGGCGCAGGCCGATCGGCTGCGCTTCACCGACGCGCTGGACGAACTGCGCGACTGCAACGTCTACATCGTCACCGTCCCGACCCCGATCGACGCCGCCAAGCGCCCCGATCTGACCCCGCTCATCCGCGCATCGGAAGCCATCGGCACCCTGCTCAAACCCGGCGACACGGTGATCTACGAATCCACCGTGTTCCCCGGCTGCACCGAAGAAGTCTGCGTCCCGATCCTGGCGCGCGTTTCCGGCCTGCGCTACGAAGCCGCGCCCGATGGCCCCCACTCCCCCGCGAGCGATGGAATGGGTTGGGGCGAAGGGGGCTCTCCATCGCCACGCCCCAACACCTTCGCCATCGGCTACTCGCCCGAACGCATCAACCCCGGCGACAAGGCCCACCGCGTCACCAGCATCCTCAAGGTCACCTCCGGCTCGAGCCCGGCCACGGCCGAGTTCGTCGACGCCCTCTACGCCAGCAT